>JAANMW010000002.1_pt1 | contig 229511 bp, 192 predicted proteins | sample 7279671 | NCBI WGS metagenome assembly JAANMW01 (sample SAMN14094541, study PRJNA606508) | bioreactor metagenome | isolation source: A lab-scale SPAN reactor treating ammonium-rich wastewater day 247 | place: Ireland: Galway | collected 2017-09-19 | reverse complement strand
GCCTTGCCCGACGGGTCGAACACCGTCGCCTTGGCCGACTCCCCACCCTCGCCGAAGACCTTGACCCCGAACTCCCGGGTCCCGGCCGGGACGTAGAAGTACAGGTCGCCCAGGTAGACGTACAACGGGAACACGCCCTTGACCGGGGCCAGACAGAGCGGGTGGGTCGAGGCCACCGGCCGGGCGTAGTTCTGACCAGGGTCGGCCTCGACCAGATAGGTCGCCGTGGCCGGCGCGGTGAAGGTCAGCTCGCCCTCGCTCTGGAACGGCACGGTCGCCTGTCCGACCACCTTCCCAGCCGGATCGGTCACCTTGACCGGCATGGTCTTTCCGGCGTACCTGCCGACCTGGTCGTACTGCAGCTTGATGGTCACCTGATCGCCGGCCCGCGCGTGGACGAAGTAGCGCGCCGCTCGGCGTTGGCGCACCGGCAGCGGCTTGAACCCCGCCGGGCTGGCGGTGACCGGCACCAGCTTGGCCTGGTCGGGCTCGAGGCGCGGGATGTTCTTCAACTTGCGCACCGGCACCCACTCGTCGATGACCGCCTTGGTCAGCGTCACCTTCTCGACCTGGCCATCCCGGTCAATCAGCAGGGTGCCGCCGATCCCCTGGAGGGGCACGTCGCCGGCGTAGTCGCGGTAGCCGAGCGGGATCCTGTTGAGCGGATCGCGCAGCGTGCAGTCGATGAACTCCACCCCGCCGACGGCATCGGCCGCGCCGGAGCGCGCGCCCATCATGATCGGGCGCGTCGCCGCCTGCTGCCAGGCCAGGTTGTCGAACAGGCACTGCTCGAAGCGGACCTTCATCCGCTCGGCCGGCACGTTGTTGATGCCCAGGCCGAGCGCGGAGGCATTGCGGAAGGTGCACCCGATCACCTCGACCGTGCCGCTCGGCGAGCCGCCGTCACCGCCGTTGGAGGTAGTCAGGCTGAAGGCGTACGGACCGCCGTCGAAGACGCAGTTCTCCAGCTTCACCGTAATGGGGGCGGAGGTCCCGTCGAGGTTGGGCAGGTACAGCGCGCACGAGCCGCCGGCGTTGTTCTCGACCACGCAGTCGCGCATGACGCAGTTGACGACCTTCTCGTTGGCGCCGTTGGGCTCGAAGTCGATCCCCGCCTGGGGCGGCGTGCCGGCCGTGTTGCGCATCACGGTCTGCTCGATCAACAGGTTCTCGGCGCTGATCACGCTGATCCCCTGCCGGTGGTGATCGGTGCAGACGACGTCCTTGATGTGGACGTTCGAGCAGGGCACGCCGGCCTTGGAGACGCCCAGGTAGATCCCGTCGCCGCCGCTGTCGGCCAGCGTCACGCCATAGATCTTGATGTTGTCGGAGCTCTTGATGTTGAGCGTGTGGCGCCACTCGGCCTTCTGGTAGTCCGGGCCCTGGTAGTCGACCTTCCACATCCGCAGCGTGGCGCCGTAGCCGCTCAGGGTGACGTTCTTGATCCCGTTGATGCTGAACAGCGAATCGTTGGTGCCCTTGAAGGCGCCCCGTTTGGCGACTACTTCGACGCCCGGCTCGAGCACGATCTCCTGGTCGCTGACCAGCTTGATGGGGTCGACCACCCACGGCGCGCCGACGTTATCGATGATCAGCTTCTTGACGCCCGAGTTGATGGCCGCCTGCAGCGCGGCGGTGGACTCCACCTTGTCGAAGCCCCACCACGAGGCTTTGGCTTCCTGCCGCCGGCCGGCCTTGACCTCATCGATCATGGCCTGATTCGGTGCCGCGCTGAGCGCGCCGAGCGCCACCAGCAGGCATGACATAACAACTACCGATCTCATTGGCTGTCCTTCCGGATTGTCGAGCCGGGCCAAGCCACGGACGGACACCGACGGGCACGCAGAAGCCGCTCCAGCGGTCGGTAGTGTCTGTGCGCATCGGTGTCTATCTGTGGACTCAGCCCGGCCGCACGACGATGTGTTTGGGCTCGCCGCCCTCCAGGACGGTTCGCACGTTGCGCAGACAGACCTCCATGGCGGCGCGGCGGGCCTCGATGGAGCCACCGGCCAGGTGCGGCAGGAGGACCACGTTGTCGCGGGCCAACAGCGCCTCGGGCACCCGCGGCTCATGCTCGAAGACATCGAGCCCGGCCCCGCCCAGGTGCCCGGAGCGCAGCGCCGCGGACAGGGCCGCCTCGTCGACCACCGCCCCGCGTGAGGTGTTGATCAACACCGCGCCGGGCTTCATCCTGGCCAGCGCCGCGGCGTCGATGAGATGCCGGGTGCCGGGCACCAGCGGCACATGGAGTGAAACCACGTCGCTGGTCTCGAGCAACACTTCAAGCCCGCGGAAGCGGACGTTGAGGCGATCCTCCTCGGCGCTCGGCATCCGGTCGCGGGCGTGGTAGACGACCACCATGCCCAACGCCCCGGCCGCCGCCGCGACGCGCCGGCCGATGGCGCCGCAGCCGATCAGCCCGAGCTGCTTGCCCTCCAGACACGGCCCGTCGAAGCGGCCCGGCACGGCCGACCGCCAGTCGCCGCCACGGACGTAGCGCTCCGCTTCGCCGAGCCGGCGGGTGACCATGATCATCAGCCCGACCGCCACCTCGGCCGCGGCGCCGGCGAACACGCCCGGCACGTTGGTCCCCCACACCCGCGCGGCGCGCATGGCCTCGATATCGAAGCTGTCGAAGCCGATCGCCAGGAGGGCCACCAGCCTCAGCTTCGGCGCCGCGGCCAAGAGCTCGGCGTCGATGCGGGTGAAGCCCCAGGTGACCAGCGCCTCGGCCTCGGTCAGCCGCGGCATCAGCGTGCGCCGCGCCCATTCATGGTCCGCCGGGCCTTGCAGCACCTCGACGCCGGGCAGCATCCCGGCCACCAGCTCCTCCGGAAACGACTTGGCGATCACCACCCGTGCCCCGCTCATGGTTCGTTCTCCCGCGCCGGCGCGAAGGTCAGCTCGACCGCCAGCGCCCGAATCCTGGCTTCATCTACCTCGACACCCAACCCGGGCCCGCTCGGCACCGGGACCCGATCACCCTCGCCGCCCAGCCCGGTGGCCAGCCGCTCGCCCAGGAACTGCCGCCCGTTGAGGGCGTTGGGCGTGTCGATCCCCATCGCCGACAGGAGGTGGGCGTAGGCCGCCAGGGTGATGTCGGCTTCGGTCAGTCCGCTCCCGAGACAGCGCAGCCCGGCCGACCGGGCCAGCTCCAGCGCCTGCCGCGACCGGCGCAGGCCGCCCATCCGGCAGATCTTGACGGTGAAGAAGTCCACCGCGTTGAGGCGCACCAGTTGCACCAGGTCGGTCGGCGAATAGATCCCCTCGTCGACGCCGATGGGCAGCGCGGACCGGGCGCGCAGGACGGGATAGTCGGCGTAGGCGTTGACCGGCAGCGGCTGCTCGAGGACGGCCACGCCCAGTTCCGCCAGGTCGCGCGACGACTGGACCGCGGCGTCCAGGTCGTAGCCGCCGTTGGCGTCGGCCCAGAGGAACGCGGCCGGCGCGAGCGCGGCGATGGTCCGGGCGATGCGGCGGTCGGTCTCCCGGCCGAACCCGACCTTGAAGTTGAAGTTGCCGTACCCGCGCCGCTGGCCGGCCTCGACGCTGGCCGCGACCTCGGCCGCCTCGTGGCCGACCACCGTCCAGCTCAAGGTGATCTCGCGCTGCGCCGTGCCGCCCAGCAGGCTCTGCACCGGCACGCCCAGGTGCTTGCCCCACAGGTCCCAGAGGGCGATTTCCAGCCCGGCCCGAGCCATGGGCTGGCCGGTGGTGAAGCCCGGCGCGATCTCCTGGTCGAGAGCCGCGTCGATCCCGGCCAGGTCGGCCACCTCGCGGCCCGTGACCGCCGGCGCGAAGTACCGGTTGATGGTGCTGGTGACCGACTCCCAGGTCTCGTACGACCACTTCCGCGACGGCCGGCACTCGCCCCAGCCGACCGTGCCGTCGGCGGCGGTCACCTTGACCACCACGTGCTCGGCCCCGGCGCCCGCCGAGGCGATGGTCCCGCGCGAGGTAACGAACGTGCCGGCGAACTCGAGCCGAACCGGGATGGCCTCGACCTGCGCGATCCTCATGCGCGCCTCCGCCCTGCCGATTCGCCGGATCCCGGAGACTCCCTTCAGGGCCGCTGACACGGACGGTCACGGAGGAACCCGGACCGACGCGCCGGCAAGGCACCGGCCCCTTCCGTTCCCTCGGTCCCTTTGGTCCCTTTCGTCGCTGTCCGTGCCATTTGACATGTGCGACCACGGTCTACTAGACTCGGATCGTCTGTTGGACTGGGGATTTCGGGGCGGGACGTCTACTGAGGGACGATCATGTCAACGGGGAAGTGCCGGACGCCACGGGTGGCGTGGCCGACGGCAGTGCTGTTCGCGTTCGTCTGGTGCGGGTGCGGGGGTGGTGACGGCGGGGGCTCCACCGGCGGGAACGGGAACGGGAACGGGAACGGCGGGACCACGCCGAAGACCGTGACGGTCTCCCCGGCCACCGCCGGCGTGACCACCAACGGGTCGCAGTCCTTTACCGCGGCTTGCACCGGCTTGTCGTCCGACGCCGTCACCTGGTCGCTCAGCCAGAACGGCTCGGGCGGGACCATCAACGCCGCGACCGGCGCCTACACGGCCGGCAACACCGTCGGCACGGACACCGTCAAGGCCACCAGCGTGGCCGATCCGACCGTCTCCTGCACGGCGACGGTGACGGTCACCGCCCCGGCGCAGCCGGCCACGGAGCGGTGGGTCCTGCAAGGCTACGCGCTTGGCGAGCAGCCCGCCAACGAGAGCGGAATGGTCTCGATGTCCGAGATCCTCCGCCTCGACAGCGGCCTGTACCGCATGTTCTACGGCACCATGGGTCCGCTGGGCTCGGCCATCAAGTACGCCGAGTCGAGCGACTGCTCCACCTGGACGGTCAAGGGCACCGTGTTGTCGGGCGCGGCCGAGCGCACCGACCGGGAGTTCTCCATCAACGGGCCCAGCGTGCTCAAGTTGCCCGACGGTCGGTGGCGGATGTTCTACCAGTCTGGGCCGGACATGGTTCAGGGCGAGGAGCTCAAGTTCCACGTTCGCAGCGCCATCTCCACGGACGGGGTCAACTTCGCCCGCCAGGGCGTGGCCATCGAGATCTCGTCGGTCGATGCCAGCTCGCCGTTCAAGTTCGCCGGGCACGGGACCTACTACCTTGCCGCCGACGGCACCTACGTGGCCATCGTCTCGGCGCACTACAAGGACGAGATGGGCCCGAGCGAAATCGTCCTGGGCACCGGCACCGACGGCCGCACCTTCGGCAACTGGCAGCGGCTGTACGAGGACTGGCACGACCCGATCGTGGTCAAGAACGACTCCGGGTACCGGATGTACCTGACCTACCTCCTGGAGAAGACCGGCCTGGCCACATCGGTCGACGGTCTGCACTGGACGGCCACGCCGACCACCATCACCTTCGTCGACGGGCAGAACAACACCTTGACCGAGCAGGACCCGGGCATCGGCGACTTCGGGGCGGTCTATCTGGCCAACGGGTCGCTCCGGATCTTCTCCAATCACGGCAGCCCGTCGTCGAACATCGTCTACTTCGGCCAGTAGGCATCCGGACCGGTCGGGTGGTGTGCTAGACTCCGGCCGGAGAGCCGGGTGGCCGGGATCGCGCTGCGCCCGCTGGAGTTCGGCGAAGTGCTCGATTTCGCGATCGAGCTGTACCGTCGCAACTTCGCCACCTTCCTGGGGATCTACGCGGTCGCCGCCGGGCCGGTGGTGGTCCTGGCCACGCCGTTGATGGTCCGCTCGCTGACCATCGCCCCGGGCAGCACCGGCAACGCGGCGCTGATCACCGCCGGCGCGGGGCTGCTGCTGTTCCTGGGCTACACCGTGGTCCTCTCGCCGATCACCTGTGGGGCCATGACCATCGCCGTGTCGGAGCGGTTCCTCGGCCGGCCGGCCAGCATCGCCTCGGCCTACGGCCGCGTGCGGCGGCACGTGTGGCCATTGATCGGCTCCCTCGGCCTGCTCGCGGTGCCGCTCATGGGCGCGCTGCTGGCGGCCATGGTGGCGGTCTTCCTGGCCGCTCTGGCCATCGCCCGCGGGCTCGGCTTCCCCCCGGGCGACCTGGCCCGCACCACGCTCATCGCCTCGCTCCTGTGGGTGCCGACGATGTCGGTGCTGGTGCTGTCCTTCACCGTCCTGTTCGGCTTCGTCCCGGCGGCGGTAGTCCTTGAGGGCCGGCGCTACCGCGCCATCTGGCGCAGCCTCGAACTGGTCTGGGGCCGGCTCCCCAGGCTGTTCGCCCTGTTTGGCGTGCTGTACCTCATGGTCCTGGTGGCGGCCAGCTTCGTGCGGCTGCCGACGCAGTTGCTGACCGGCCTGGCCGGGCTCGGCGACCAGACCGGGAGCACCGCGCTGGGAGTCCTGGCGATGCAGCTCGGGGTGATGCTGGTCGACCCGGTGCGGATGGTCGGCGTGACGCTGGCGTACTATGATCTGCGCATGCGCCACGAGGGATTCGACCTGGCCCTGCTGGCCGACGAGTTGGGCCGGACGCGCACGGAAGGAAGCTCGCCATGACGAACGTCGTGCAGATCGGGTTGAAGGGGCATCAAGGGGCTTGTCTGGAGGTGGTCCGCGAGCGCGACGACGTCCGCCTGGCCGGCGTCTGGGACGACGACCCGGCGGTTCTGTCCGCGTTCGCCAAGAACTCGCTGGTCGACGCCCGGACGCTGGTCACCGGCGACCTGTCCGAGCTGCTGGCGCTGCCGGACGTCCAGGTGGCGGTGCTGTGTGAAGACAACCGCTCGCGGCCGGACAACCTGATCGCCTGCGCCGAGCGCGGCTGGCAGCTCATGGCCGAGAAGCCGCTGGCCATCGACCTGGACAGCTTGGAGCGCGTGCGGGCGGCGGTCGCGGCGGCCGGCGTGCGGCTGTCGATGCTCCTGACCATGCGCTTCGAGTCGCCTTACCTGGCGATGAAGGAACGGATCGATGCGGGCGCCGTGGGCCGGCCTTTGCTGCTCTCCGCGCAGAAGAGCTACCGCCGCGGCAATCGGCCGGCGTGGCAGCAGAACGCCGCCACCTTCGGCGGGACCATCCCGTTCATCGGCATCCACGCCATCGACCTGATCCGCTGGCTGACCGGGGTCCGGTTCGCCCGCGTCGCCGCCCGCCAGCACAACCAGGGCCTGCCCGGCGCCGGGGCCATCGAGGAGACGGTGGTGCTCCTGCTGGAGTCGGCCGACGGCGCGCTGGCCGATGTCCGGCTGGACTACCTCCGCCCGGCCAAGGCGCCCACGCACGGGGACGACCGCTTCCGGGTGGCCGGGTCGGACGGGGTGATCGAGGCCATCGGCGGACAGGTGACGCTGCTCACCGCCGAGGCCGAGCCCGAAGTGATCGCGCAGCCGGAGCGGGCCAGCATCTTCGGCAGCTTCCTGAACGAGCTGGCCGGCGGGCCGCCCCACCCGCTCTCGGCCGAGGACTGCTTCCGGATGACCGAGATCTGCCTCAAGGCCCGGCAGGCCGCCGAGTCAGGGGAGTGGGTCGGGTTGTAGGCGCGGCCCGGCGAACGGTTTGGCCGAAGGGCGGACCGGCGATGAACTTCGTGATCTTCATGCCGGACGAGCTGCGTGCCGACTCAGTCGGCTGCTTCGGGCACCCGGTCGTGCGCACGCCACATCTCGACCGCCTGGCTGCCGAGGGAACCCGGTTCGACCAGTGCCACGTGCAGCACACCGTGTGCAGCCCGTCGCGGTGCAGCATGATGACCGGCTGGTACCCCCACACGCGCGGCCACCGCACGCTGTGGCACCTACTCCGGCCGGACGAGCCGAACCTGCTCCGGTACCTGAAAGAGGCCGGCTACGACGTCCGCTGGTACGGCAAGAACGACCTGCTGGCCCAGGAGTCGCTGCCCTTGTCGGCCACCGAGTGGGGCGGGGGCGCGCCGCCGGTCAGGAGCGGTGGAGGCAATCCGTTCGAGCGCGACGACCCGCGCTATTACAGCTTCCTGTACGACGCCTTCCCGCACCCGCACGAGACGCACCACGACGCGGCCAAGGTTCGCCGCGGGATCGGTTACCTGCGCTCCGGGCCGAGCCGGCCGTTCTGCCTCTATTTGCCGTTGTCCTTTCCCCACTGTCCTTACCACGCACCGCAACCGTGGCACGACCAGTATGCACCCGACGACCTCCCGCCGCTCCGACCGGTGGCCGACGGCAAGCCCGACTTTCACGAGCTGATTCGCCGCACGCGCCGCCTCGACGAGTGCGACGAACGCTTGGCTCGCGAGATCAACGCCCGCTACCTGGGCATGACCAGCTTCATCGACCACTGGCTCGGCCAACTGCTCGACGCGCTGGACGAGACCGGATTGGCCGACGACACGGCGGTGCTGTTCCTGTCCGACCACGGTGACTGGGCCGGCGACTGGGGCCTGGTCGAGAAGTGGCCCAGCGCGCTGGACGACGTGCTGACCCGCGTGCCCTTCGTCGCCCGCATTCCCGGCGGTGCGCGGGGGCATGTGGTAGCCGAGGTGACTGAGTTGTTCGACCTGTTGCCCACGGTCCTGGACCTGGCCGGGGTCGAGGTGCGGCACACGCACTTCGCCCGGTCGCTGGTGGCGCAGCTTCACGGCGCCGCCGGCGACCCGAATAGGGCGGCCTTCGCGGACGGCGGGTACGACCCCCACGAGCGGCACTGCTTCGAGGGCGATCCCCGCCGGGACTCGTTTGCCGCCGATCCGGCGCACATCTACTACCCAAAGGCGAAGCTCCAGCAGGACCGGCCGGAGAGCGTCTGCCGGACGATGATGATCCGCACCGGAACCCACAAGCTGATCCACCGCCCGGGCGGGTTGGGCGAGCTATACGATCTGGCGGCGGATCCACGGGAACTGGTCAACCGCCACGGCGACCAGGCTCTGGCCCTGGTCAGGGCCGAACTGGAACGCCGGCTGCTCGACCACCTGGTCCATACCGCCGACGTGACACCCTACGACGAGGACCCGCGCGGCTTCCGGTGAGCCGCCTCAGCGCACCCCGGTAAGCAGCAGCAGGGCGCCGTTCTTGGCCGGGATGGTCAGCCTGCCGCCGGTGGCGGACGGTCGCAGGCCGGCGGCGTTCCAGGCCGGCTCCAGCTTGCCACCGGCGGCCGGGCCGGCCAGGCGCAGCGGGGCCTCGACCGGCTGATCACCCCAGTTGGCGACCACCACCAGCCACCGGCCGGGCTTGCGCCAGGCGCTGATCTTCACGTTCGGCGAGTCGGTGACCACGCCGGTCTGCTCCCAGAACGGAACGAAAGTGACGTCCTTCATCCCGAACGCCTGCTGCGCGGCCCAGACCTCCTCGACCACCTGCTTGTTGGTCCCGCCGGCCCAGAGTTGTATGCCGTAGGTCATGGCCGCCACGATACAGGTTTCGGTCGGGCCGCGTTGCTCGGTGCCGGGCGCGCCGGTGAGCCGGCCCAACTGCGGCAGGAGGTAGGTGGGCACGCCGGTGGTGGGCGAATGGAACTCGCTGCGCCAGACCCGGTCGGGGATGCCCTCCATGTAGAAGGTCGGTTTGCCGATCACGTTGGAACTGTACTGCTCACCGGGACACCAGCCGTCGTTGAAGGCGTTGAACGGCGCGTACCAGTTGCTGTGGGCGTGGGAGAAGTACCGCTTGTGGTGGTCGTGGCAGGCGGCGTAGAGCCGTCGGGAGGCCAGCCGGTGGGCGTAGATCGGCCAGGTCCGCCCGGCCCGGCCGAAGGCGTCGGTCCAGCCGCAGCCGTGGCGGGCGTTGTCGCACGGGTCGAGCCCGTCGATGTCGGTGTAGATCCCGCCGCTCCAGTCGTTGGCCAGGTTCTGCTGAGCGCACCAGACCAAGAAGTCGGGGAACGAGCTGTTGGGGCAGACGCCGACCATGCTGTACGGCGCGTTGTCCCCCACCCGCTTGTAGCCCGAGAAGGTCGCGCCGTAGGGCGCGCTCCAGTCCAGGCCGAAGAACTGATACTCTTCGGACAGGTTGGCGGTGCATTGCAGGCAGGTGTACGACAGCGACTCGGCGCCGTTGGCCCGCCAGCGGTCGACCAGCTTGCGCTGGCCGGCGGGATCGTGGGCGATCAGCCGCGCGTTGAGGGTCGAGATCTGCTGGCCCCAGCCGTAGACGAACAGGTTCGAGCCCTGGTACTGCGGCCCGCTGGCGAACCGGTCGTCGCACCGCGCTGCCGGAAGCGGCTTGACCGGGGTGGTCTCGAAGCCGATGGTGTAGGTCAACTTGCCGGTCACCTTGACCGGCTTGGCGATCAGGTGCAGCCGGACCACCACCGCCTCGCCCTCGCGGTCCGCGGTCAGCCACGGCTGGCCTTCGTCACGGACCTGGTTGGCATCGGATTCCAGGAACCATGACAAACCGCGCGACTCGTTGCCCAGCCAGCCGTACGGCGTGAATCGATCCTCGCGCCACGACTGCCCGTCCCAGTCGCGGCAGACCGGGTTGCGGTAGTACCGGGCCACGGCCGCCGCGACGGGCACGGCCACCGTCAGCGACGGCAGCTCGACTCCGCCGGCGGGTGGCGTCACGGTGAGGTCGACGCGGCACAGACCGTCGAACTCGACCAGCGTCTCGGCCTCCAGTTGGCAGCCCGCCAGCGTCCCGGTGGCCCGGCAGACCACCCGCTGCGGTAGCTCCTCGACCACCCGTGGCGGCGACCAGCTCGCCGCGGCACCGGCGTCGAGCGTGACGGGCGCAGCCAGCACCGGGCCGCCGCCGACCTCGATGGCCGCCGGCAGCGGAGTGCGGAGGTCGAGGCTGCCCATGAGATAAGCGATCTTCGTCCCGTCCCGGCGGAGCGGCGTCCAGGGCTCCAGGACCCGGTCCGCCCGCCAGTCCGTGACCGCCGGCAGCCAGGGCGTCGGCGGCTTGACCAGCTTGGCGGCGCCGGTGAGTGTCGCGCCGGCGTCGGTCAGGGTCGCCGTGGCCGCGTACTCGCCGTCGGCCCAGTCGGTCAGCTTGACCTCGCGCGCCACGCCGCCGTCCGGCAAGGCCAAGTCCTCCCGGAAGCATGCCCGGCCGTCCGGCCCGGTCACTTCCAGGCGCGTCTTGACGGCGGCCAGCGCCTGGCGCCACCGCTCGTCGAGGTGCGCCGGGCGGACCGTCAGGTGGAGGCTCCGGGCGGCGTACTCGGGCCGGAGGGTGACCGTCAGCCGAGGCTCGAGCTGGAGCCCGCCCGGCACCTCCGCGGCGTACAGCTCGAGGACCTCGTCATCGCTCAGCGCGTGGTCGTAGACACGGGCCTCGTCGATCAGCGTCTGCTCGTTCGGGTCGCTCCACTGCGGGTGCTTCCAGAACTCGATAGGGCAGAGGGTGAAGGTCCCGGTGTCCAATTTCGGCATCGGCGCCGGGACGATGCCCTCGGCCACCTTCTTGCCGTCGGCATAGAGCTTGACCTGCTGTTCGTCCCAGGTGGAGACCACATGGACCCATTGGTTCTGCTTGAACATGTCCACCGGCGCGCCGCAGACGCTCAGCCGCTGCTGCTGCTTGGGGCCGACCCGGATGTGGTTCATCACCGCCTCGTCGCCGATGGGGTAGAGGTAGAGCAGCATGGTGTACTCGGGCGAGGGCGTGGCGACCATGGGATGGCGGAACTTCTTGTCGTGCCCGTCCCAGTTGAGCGGCTTGAGCCATATCGCGAACGACCCGTGCGAGGTGTCGAAGTTGCCTTTGATGGGGTAACTGCACCGCTCGCCCGGCCGCTGCAAGAGGCCGGAGCCCTTGACGCCCTCGACCGACCGCAGCTCCAGGTTGGCGGTGAAGGTGGACGTCGGGTCGCCCCGGCTGAAGTCCGCCGTGGCGGTCAGTTTGTCGAACGAGACGTGGAACAACAACCCCGGCGGCTCGGCCATCGCGCCGGTCGCGCAGGCCACGGCCAGGATCAATCCCGCACGCCGCATCGGCTCTCTCCCACTCCGGGATTGGCCGCCGCGGTTTCGGGTCCTGTGCTACTGGCGACAGGTCGGCGGCGCGCCCTGGATCTTGACCAGCCCGGGCTCGGTCAGGCCCAGCCGCTCGGCCAGGTCGCGAAAGGCTTCGGGATGCCGGTCGCGCATCAGGCCAAGGAGCTCCCTGGCCCGTTGCTCGATCACCTGTCCGCGCCGCTCGGCTCGGGCGGTGCCCGCGGCCACCACCGCCGCCGCCAGCGCCAGTAGCGCGACCAGCGCCGCCGCGGCGAACGCCGCCGAGCCGCCGTAGCGCTGGTGCAGCCCGCCCAGCAGGCCCAGTGCCGCGCCGGTGGCCAGCAGGCCGGTCGTGGAGTAGCGCGGCGGCGCCTGGCCGACCGCCAACTGCCGCGCCGCCACGGCCAGGTGCCGCGACAACGGATGCTCGGCCAGCTCGCCCGCGGTGTACGCCACCCGGCCGGCCAGGTTGAGGCCCTCGGGCGGGTCGAACTCCCCCACCCCGGCCTCGACCACCACCACGCCGGCCGGCCGCGCGCCGGCCAGCTCGGCCATGGCCGCCACCGCCTCGCGCAACTCGACCTGCCTCTCGTCCAGCTCGCCGCCCGGGACACTGGCCTCGCCCCACCGATACCAGACCAGCAGCCCGCCCATGACCAGCACCAGCCCCAGCGGACCCAAGGCCACTCGGCCGGTAGCCGCCATCCCGGCCAGACACCCGGCCAGCAGCCATCCCACCTCACGCGCCTGAGCTCTGAGCAGGGCTGTCATCCAAGTCCCTTGCTGAAGTCCCTTTGGTCCCGGTCCGAGGCGCGGACGAACACAGACCGACACGGACGGACACCTACGCGCCCAGGGCGATGCGCCGGCCTTTCGCCGCGGACCGTTCCGACGCCTCGATCACGCGTTGCGCGGTGACCGCTTCGGACCAGGTCGCCTCGGGCTCAGTATGCCCCAGCGCCGCGGCGGCGTAGTGGGTCAGGCAGTTGCCCAGGTCGTTGCGCGGCATGGTCCGGTGCTCGCCCAGGTCCAGCTCGACCGTCTCCCGCTCGCGGACCAGCTCCAGCGGCTGCCTGGCGGAACGGGGCACGAGCAGCGTGCCGGCCTCGCCGATGATGGTCGCCGCCGGGCTGCGCGGCGGGTTGACCACCGCCCAGGAGTAGGCGATCTGCGCCGCGCCGCGGTCCGTCTCCCAGCAACACAGCCCGGTGTCCTCGCCAGCCGGCTCCCGCGCCGCCAGCCGCGCGGTCCAGGCCGAGACCGCTCGGATCGGCTCGCCCAGCACCCACGGCACCAGGTAGGCCAGATGAAACGCCCCATCCAGCAGCGCCCCGCCGCCGCGGGCCGCGTCGGCGCGGAAGTCGCCGCCGGCCATCAGCGCCCGCTGATCCGCCAGCACCGGCCAGAGCGACAGCCGCGGCGGGCCGATCAGCCCGTCGGCCACCAACTCCCGCGCCCGGCGCCAGTGCGGCGCGAAGCGCTGGTTCATGACGCACAGCAGCGGCACCGCGCCCGCTCGCGCGGCCAACTCCTCGGCCTGGTCGGCGTACCGGCAGGGCGGTTTCTCGACGATGGTCGGCCGTCCCGCCGCCACCGCCCGCCAGGCCAGCTCGAAGTGGGTGTCCGGCGGGGTACAGACATCCACCAGGTCCGCACCGTCCACCGCCCCGAGATCGGTCGTGACGGCGACCTCGAACTCCTGCTCGAGGGCGGCCAGGCGGTCGGGGTCACGGCCGATCACGGTGATCTGGGTCAGGTCGCGGTGCTTGCGCCACGCCTGGAGGTGGTAGCGGCCAAACCCGGAGCCACCGATCAGCGCCACCCGCACCGCAGTCTCCCCGGCGGGCGGTTACCTGGCCAGGACGGTCAGCGCCCGGTCCAGCGCCTCGACGAAGAAGTGGTCACCGAACATGCAGCTCTCGCCCACGCCCAGGTCCTTGTGGAGGTGGTAGATCTGCTCCTTGAGGATGCCCTCCCAGCCCGGCGTGTCGATGGCCAGCCAGGCCGGCTCGCACAAGGCGTCGAGGATGTCCAGCGCGGCCTCGGTGTAACCCCGCGCCCGCTCCGGCGACGACGTCAGCTCGGCCAGGTGCAGAAGCCCGATGGCGCCGATGGCCGAGCCGGAGGTGTCGACCGGCCGCCGGCCTTCCGGCGCATCGAAATCGTAGGGCGAGATGCGGTCCGCCGGCAGCCGGTCGAGGAAGCACTCGGCGTTCAGCTCGGCGGTGGCCAGGTAGGCCGGATCGCCGGTGAAGCGGTAGGCGGTGCCGAACCCGTAGAGCGACCAGGCCAGGCCGCGGACCCAGCACGAATCGCCGCGGTAGCCCTGGTGCGTGGTCTGGCCCAGGCACTCGCCGGTCCGCGGATCGAACATCGCCTCGTGCGCGGTCGAGCCGTCGCCGCGGACCAGGTACCGGCGCGTCGTCCGGCAGTGCGCGTCGGCCTTGTCCCGCAGCGCCTCGTCGCCGGCGGCTTCGGCCGACCAGAACAGGATCCCGACGTTCATCATGATGTCGATGAAGCAGGAATCCTCGGAGACGAAGCTGCGCAGGTAGCGGCCCTTCTCCTGGAAGCGGAGCCCCATGGTCCGGCCGGCGGTGATGATCACCTCCAGCAGCCGCGGGTCCTCGGTCAGCTTGTACCACCGCCCGTAGCTGGAGCCGAGGACGAAGTTGAGGTCATGGACGTCGCGGTCGTGCTGCCGCTCGGCCAGCGGCCGCGTGTACCGTTCCGCCTGCCGTGCCCACCAGGCGTCCCCGGTGCGCTGGTGGAAGACCCACATCAGACCGGGGAGGAAGCCCTCGCACCAGTTGGTCCACAGTTCGCCCTCATGGCGCCACTTGCCGGCCACGGTGTACATGGGGTAGTGGTCCGGGTCACGCTCGATCAGCGCCCGCACCTGCTGCTGGGCGAACTCGAACGCCGACTCCAGGCGCCTGACCAGCGCCGCACGGTCCCGTGACACCACCGTCTCCACGCTCTCTTCCTTTCGCGCGAACCGCCGCGAGTGTAGTCTACGAGCGGCCCCGCGTCAAGCCGGAGGAGGCCCGGCTCGGGCCGGCGAAAGACCGCTGGCCGGGCAGCCGGGAGGCAGGACATGGCGCGCGCCGTCTGGCTGGGAGTGCTGTTGATGGGGCCGCTCGCCGCGCAGGAGGCGAAGGACCGGTTGGGCGATCCGCTCCCGGCCGGCGCCGCGCAGCGCCTTGGAACGCTCCGCTTGCGCTACGGCGGGGTGGGCGGTCTGGCCTATCTGCCCGACGGCCGCGGCGTGATCCTGACCGGCGGCTCCGTCGAGCTGTGGGACCTGGCGGTCGGGCAACGCCTGTCCAGCACCAAGGTCTCCGGCGCCGGGCTGGTCGGCGTCCAGGTCCGCTCCGATGGTCGGGCGCTGCTCCTCGCCGACGCGGCCGGCATGATCCGGGAGTGGGATCCCCTCACGCTGGCCGAAGTCCGCGCCTGGGATACCGGCCAGAAGCAGCTCCGCACCGCCTGTTACTCGCCCGACGGAACGCGGGTCCTGACGGCCGCCAATGCGCCGCCGGGGCTGAAGGAGTGGGACTTGGCCACGGGCCGGGAGTTGGTCTCGCTGCGCAGCGAGTTGGTGGTCGTCCGCGCCGGCGCGATCTACGGGCCCGGCCATACCGCCATCCTCGGCGGCGGGTATCAGCACAACCTGGAACACTGGGACCTGGGTACCGGCCGGCTGCTCAAGCGGTGGTGCGCTATCTACGAAGCCAAGCACCTGGCGCTGGCGCCCGACGGGCAGTCCGTGACGGTCGGTCTGGAAGACCGGGCGCTGGAGTGGTCGTTGGCCACTTACACGGTGCTGAACACCTACAAGCACTGCCCCGGAGAGGCGGCCCGGATCTTCCAGGTGGCCTACCTGCCGGCGGCCAACGAGGTCCTCTGCGGCGGGCGCGACGGCTCGCTCCACCGCTGGAGCCGGACCACCGGCGAGCGGGTGTTCAGTTGGCGGCCGCACCAGAGCCTGGTCGCGCCGTTCGCCGTCTCGCCCGATCACCAGTGGGTCCTCAGCTACGGCACCGGCCGCGTGGCGGAGACCAACCTGGCCACCGGCGAGCCGCGCCTGGCCTGGGACCGTCACGCCGGCAGCGTCGAAGCGGTGGCCGTGGTGCCGGGCGGCGGGCTGGTGGTGACCGGCTCCAGCGACGAGACGCTGCGAGTCTGGGACAGCGCCTCCGGGGACTGCCTGCGGGTCATCCGCGGCGCGGCATTGGGCGCCTACGCCGTGGCGGTCTCGGCCGGCGGCCGCCTGGCCGCCGGCTGCAAGGACGGCGTGGTGCGCGAGTACCGTCTCACGGACGGCACGCCGACCGCCGAGTACCGGGGTCACCGGGGCTATGTCCGCGCGGTCTGTTTCGCGGACGAACTGCTGGTCAGCAGCGCCGACGACGGCTCGATTCGCCTCTGGCGAGCGGGCCGGCCGGAAGCGGGAGCGGTCTTGGAAGGCCATCGCGGCGGGGTGCTGGGGCTGGGCGTCTCGCCGGACGGACGGCAGTTGGCGAGTTGCGGGCGGGACGGCACCGTCCGGCTGTGGGATCTGGCGGCTCGCCGGGAGGTGCGGCGGTTCACCGGCCACGGCGGCTGGGTCACCGCGGTGCGCTTCACGCCGGACGGCGGCCAGCTCGTCTCCGGCGGGCGCGACGGCCGGATCGTCCTCACCCCGCTGTCCGGCGACGGCGCCAAGGCGGTGGCCCGCGGGAGTTGGGTCAACGCGCTGGCCTGCGCCGGCGAGACCGTCCTGGCGGCCGGTGCCGACGGACTGGTGCTGGGCTACGACCTGCGCTCCGGCGCCCCGGCCGGCTCCTGCCGGGGCCAGGGCGGCAGCGTCCTCGCCCTGGCCGCCGACGGCCGCTGGCTGGTGACCGGCAGCCAGGACACCACCGCACTGGTCTGGCCGCTGCCGCTGCCGGCCACGACCGGCGGCCCGGCCTTGACCGCGGTGGCCCCGGCTCCGGCCGAGCTCTTGACCTGGCCGGACCACGACAGCTACGGCTGCGAGGACAATCCCACCGGCGATCCCATCGGCGGCGGGCCGGGCTACCGCGATGTCAAGACCGGTGGCGAGCGGGTCGTCAGGACCCGACCGGAACTGCTCGAGGCGCTCAAGTCGGCCACGGCCGGCGAGGTCGTGTTCGTGCCCGACGGCGTCGACATCGACCTGACCGGCGCGGTCGGGCTGAACCTGCCGGCGGGAGTGACGCTGGCCGGCACCCGCGGCCTGAACGGCTCGCCGGGCGCCCGCCTCTACACCACGCTCCGGTCCACCAACCCGCTGTTCCGCACCGCGGGCGACGGCGTGCGCGTGACCGGGCTGCGGATCGAGGGTCCCTACGCCGGGCCGGAGTTGATCGCCGAGTTCGCCCAGGGCCTGAGCATCGGACACCACGGCGGGGAGGTCGACAACTGCGAGATCTACAACTGGAACTGCGTTGGGATCGGCGTCGGTGGCGGCGGTGACGTCCGCATCCACCACAACCACATCCACCACTGCCAGCTCTCGGGCTACGGCTACGGCGTGGTCACGGGCCGCTCGAACTGCTTCATCATCGCCAATCGGTTCGACTGGTGCCGCCACGACATCGCCTCCAGCGGCTCGCCGGGCGACGCCTACGAAGCCGCCTGGAACCTGGTCGGCGAGCACGCCACCAGCCACCGGTTCGACATGCACGGCGGCAGCGACCGCGGCGACGGGACCGACCTCGCCGGCGACTGGATCCGCATCCACCACAACACCTTTCTCGACGGCCAGCGCCGGGCGGTGGTGATCCGCGGCGTGCCCAGCCAGGGCGCGGACATCCACCACAACCGGTTGGCGCAGCCGACCGGCCAGCAGGCGGTGTCCAGTCCCGGCAACACACGGGTCCACCATAACCGGTGCGGACCCGAGGGCAGGTTGGAAGAGTGATGCCGCCTGGGAAGGGTCGGGGTCAGACCTTGACTCTTGACATCCGGCGGCTCGACCCCGGGGCGCTCAGCCGGAGTATGTCAAGAGTCAAGGTCTGACCCCGGTGTTCCGCTCGGACAGGCGGTCGAGGGCCTCCGGCGGGGCGTCGTGGGCGCGGAGCCACTCGATCATCTTGGCGTGCAGCCACCGGGCCTCTTCGGGGTGTTCGGCGAACAGGTCGTGTTGCTCGGTCGGGTCGTCGGTCGTGTGGAACAGCTTCGGCGGCTGCGGCAGGGGCGGCTCGGACAGCAGCAGCGTCCACTCGCCGTCGGTCACCGCCGGCATCCGGCAGTGGACCCGCCCCTCCTGTCCGGCGACATGGCAGGTCGAGGCGGTGACGTTGATCTCCCGCGGCGGGTCGCTGGTCTCGCCGCGGAGCAACGGCACCAGGCTGGCGCCCTCGACGCACTCCGGCACCTCGATCCCGCACAGCTCCAGGACGGTGGGCATCAGGTCCGGCGCCTGAATCACCTGCGGCAGACGGCGCACGTTGTCGATGCCCAGCCCGGACGGGAAGTGCATCGACCAGCAGATCCGGGTCAGCTCGCAGTGGAACGGGAAGCAGTCGTTGACGCCCGGCTTGATCAACGTCTTCCCGGTCCGCCCCCGCTCGCCCAGGTACATCCCGTGGTCGGACATGAACACGACGACGGTGTTGTTCAGCAGTCCGGTGTCCTCGACCAGCCTGAGGAAGCGGCCAAGGTGCTTGCTGACCAGCGTACACATGCCCAGGTACCGGGCCCGCAGGTTGTCCAGCTCGTCCGGCTCGTAGACCTCGGCCGAATGGTAATTGGGATGGACCATCGGCTCGCCCTCGTAGTCCGGCTGGTACATCCGCCAGAAGTACTCGGGCGGGAACCAGGGCTCGTGGACGTCGAAGCAGTCGAGCCAGAGGAGGAACGGCCCGCCGCGGTGGTTGTCCTCGACCCAGCGGGTGGCGGTGTCCATCAGCTCGGCGATCTGGCTGTCCTCCTCGCGCACCCGCCAGGCGTTGGTGTGGGCGTGGAGGTCGGCCAGCGGCGGCCGGTCGGGCCCGGCGCCGGTCTCGACCCGCACCTTGCGCCGGTCGCTGACGACGCTCCGGATCGGCTCGTTGAGGCGTGAGAAGGGGCGATCCCCCTCGTGGCCGCGGCCGAAATGGAAGTGCTGGAACGGCCGCCAGAAGTCGGCCCGGAGCAGGTGGGTGGTGTCGGCGATGAGCTGGGTGGTGTACCCCGCCTGACCCATCACCTGCGGCAGCGTGACCGCCTGCGGATCGAGGTTCCGCCACGGGTGCCGGGGGTGCCCGAACCGGCCGGTGAACCAGTCGGTGCGCATCGGGATGGTGGGGAAGCTGGACACCCGCGCCCGATCGAACGTGACGCACCGCGACACCCACGCATCCAGTTCCGGCGTCTTCGCCCGGGGATGGCCGTTGACCGCCAGATGGTCGGGCCGGTAGGTGTCCGAGACGACGACGATCACGTTGGGCCGGTCAGCCATGTCCTGGGCTCCTGTCCGCCGTCACGCCCTTACGCCGGCCGGGCGGAGGGTTCCTCTAATGGCCGAGCGCGTGACGCCGCGCGTTGTCCCAGAGCACGTCCACCCGCGGCGGGTCGGCTCGGCTGGGTCCGTGTTCGGCATCGCCTGTCCAGGTCCCACCGACGCTCTTGGTGGCGGGGTGGAACGGCCACTTCCCCATCGACTTGCAGTGGCCGTCGGCGAAGGAGACGTTGCAGTACCCGGCGTGCCGCCAGTCGGGCCGGACGATGTTGGCGTACGTGCGCTGGCTGGGCGGATTGACGTGATGGAACCGGACCACCTCCGACCCGTCGTCCCGCCGGCCGGCGTCGCACAACAGGACCGTGTCGGCCGGGAAGTAGATCCGGGTGTGGCGCAGGCGGTCCAAGTAGAAGTAGTTGTAGCCGTAGCTGTACTCGGACAGCTCGCCGCGCGATGGGCAGCGGAACGGATCCTCCGACTTCAGATAGGGCCGCAGAACCACGTCCAGACCTTGGCGAGTGTCCGGATTGTAGTGGGCCGGCAACCGCTGGTCGTAATCCTGGGCATACCTGAGCGCCCCGCCGGCGAGTGAGCGGAGCTGGTTGATGCAGGTCCACTGATCCTGTCGCGCGTCCCGCTCGCGCGCTTGGCGCCAGACCGGGGCGAGGGTGAACGCCAGCACGCTGATGACCAGGATCGAGGACACGGCCTCGCGACGCGTGAGCATGGTCGCTCTCCCCGTTCCCCGGCGGTGACTTCGCCACCACCCGCCGCCACCTCCCTCCCGCAGCGGGGCCACGCCATGTCAAGAGTCAAGATCCGACCCCATTGGGGTCGGATCTTGACTCTTGACAGCTTGCGGTGGGTCTGCGATGCTCGCCAGCATCATGGCCAGACCGATCCGGATCGAGTTTGAGGACGCCGTATACCACGTCGTGGCGCGAGGCAATGAGCGGCGTGAGATCGTGCGCGACGAGGGCGATCGGCGGCGGTTCACCGAGACCCTGGCCGAAACCGTCGACCGGCATGGGGTGTTGCTTCACGCCTATTGCCTCATGCCCAACCATTACCACCTGCTCTTGCAGACGCCGCGGGCCAATCTCAGCGCCGCCGTCGGATGGCTGCAAACTACCTACAGCATTCGCTTCAACCGCCGCCACGAGCGCAGCGGGCACCTCTACAGTGGCCGCTTCAAGGCGCACCTGGTGGACGCTGCCGGCTACGCCTGCCGGGTGGTCCTCTACCTGCACCTCAACCCCGTCCGGCCGATGGACAGGTCCGCGCCGATCCCCGCCGACCAGTGGCCTCGGCTCGACGCCTATCCGTGGAGCAGCCACCGCTCCTATGCCGGCCTGGAAACGCCACCGAGTTGGCTCTGCCTTGAGTACCGAGACTTCTTCGGCGGCTCGCCGCAGGGCTATCGCCGGGAGTTGGCTTCGGCCTTTGGCGGGCCGGTCGAGTCACCGTGGGAGGATCTGCGCGGGGGCTTGGTGCTGGGTGGCGACGAACTCTGGCGGCGCGTCCGGCGGGAGCTGGCCGGGTCAGCGGAGACTGAGCCACGCCGGCGCGAACGCCTCGAAGCCGAGGACCTGCGCGAGCGGGTCGCACGACTCGCCGCCGAGCAGGGCGACCGGCGGCTGGCCATCTGGCTGCGCGTCCGGCTGGGCGGCGAGGCCATGACCGCCCTGGCCAGGGACTACGGCTACCGCGACGGCAGCGGCGTGCTCCGGGTCGTGCAGCGACTCGAAGCCAAGGCCGCCGGGGACCCGGAGCTGGCCCGCCGGATGAGTGCGTGGCGCGGAGAAGTGTCAAGAGTCAAGGTCTGACCCCGTCAGAGGACCTCCAGTTCGTCCTTGCCTGGCAGCTCCGGGAACGGTGCCGTGGGGAGGGTCTGGTACCAGTAGGCGACCGAGGCGAGGTCGTCCTGAAGCGGCAGGTAACGGTGACCGCTACGCCAGCCGAGGGCCTGGATGGTGACCTTCAGGTCCTCCTCGAAGCGGATGGGGTCGGTGATGTGCCAGCGGTACAAGCCGAAGCGCTGCTGCGACTTGTAGACGCCGTCGGGGCGGATGACTTGGGGCAGGCCGGCGTACGGGGTGGTGAACTCCTGGTACTGCCCGAGGGCCTTGTTCTCGAAGTTGTACGAGCCGCAGAAGTAGTCCTCGGTGCCGGTGCCGCAGATGGTCGGCCACTGGTCGCCGTCCAGATAGAACTTGATTTCGCCCTCGCCCCACCAGCCGTTGTTGTTGACGCCCCAGGCCAGGTAGGTGCCGACGTACTGCCCCTTCCCGCGAACGCCGTCGACGATGGTGCAGACCGACTTGTACGGCAGCGGGTTGACCCGCCGGAACTGGGCGTGGAAGTAGGCGGCCTCGTCCGGCACGTCGTCCAGGGCGTAGTCGATCTGGTAGTAGAGGGTCATCGGCTCGGTGTTGAGGTTGGTCAGCGTCATCCGGCAGCGCCGGCGGAACGGCATCGGCCAGTAGCAGTTGAAGGCGCTGCCCGGATTGACGCAGACCGCCAGCGACGAGACCTGGGCGTACTGGCCCCAGCCGCAGGCGAAGAAGTCGCCGATGGGGCACTCGACCGCCGGCTGCTCCTGGTCGTCCCAGTAGATGCGCAGGATGGCGAACCGCCACGGGCCGGTGGGGGTGCACCAGAGGTGCTGGATGGCGCCGGGCCCGGCGATGTCGGCCATCGCGAAGGTCTGGCCGGCCTGGATGCGGACCGAGGGCGAGACCTTCCAGCCCTGGCCCAGCTCCCGGGCGCAGTCGGCGCCCGTGCCCTCGGTGGCCATCCCCCCGGCGCCCTTCTCGCCGGTGAAGTTCTCGGCGCTGATCGACCGGCTCCTGGCGTCGCTCAGCCGGTACAGATTGTGCAATCCTCCGAACAGACCATGCCCACGGCTCATGGCGAACTCCTGGACAGGGGCGGCGGGCGACCCCGCCGCCCGGTTGCTCTCAGACGCTCTCCTCGACTTCGCCCTGGCCCTTCTTCTTGAGCACCAGCACGGCCGCCAGGAGCACCCCGCCGCCGACCACCAGGATGGGCGCCAGAGGCAGCTTCTTGCGCCGCTTGTTGGGCGCGGACTGAGCGACGGCCGGCACCGCGACGCCGGCCTCGGGCGGCGCGGCGGCGGGTGGCGCGTCCGCCGGCGGAGCATCGGCCGGCGGGGCCGCCTCGGGCGCGGGTTCTTCCTTGGCCTTGCGCTCCTTCTTGCGCGGCGCGGGCGCCGGTGCGGGAGCGGGCGCGGAGTCCGCCAGGGCCGCCTGCGCGCCGGCCGTCAAACTGCCGCCCAGCCGCTGCACCGCCTCGGCGTCGCGCCGGCCGGACTCACCGGCCCCGGCCAACTCCGCGGCGCGGTTGAGGTGCTCGATGGCGTCGGCCTGCTTGCCCGCCGCCACGTAGGTCCAGCCCAACGCCGAGTGCGCCTTGGCGTTACCCGGGTCGGCGGCCACCGCCGCCCGCAGCTCGTCCGCCGCGCGGACCAGGTTGCCCGCCTGCTTGGCCGCCAGCCCGGCCTGCAGATGCTGCTGCGCGGACTGTGCCAGGACGCAACTCGCCCACAGCAGCAGCACGGCCCACCAGCCGACCGGCCTCATCCCCGTCTTCCCCGCGCTCGCCTCGTGACCCATGGTGCCTCCGTGTCGAACCGGCTAACGGCCGGGGTTTCGGGGCGGCCCGCCAGGTCCCTTCCCGCCCAACCGAACCGCCGTTCACCCACCGCCCTACGGCCAGGCCAGCTCGGGCGGCCGGCCGGTCTTCTCCCATTCCGTCTGCTGCCGGTCCAGCTCCTGGAAGTAGAAGCCCAGGTAGTCGTCCTGGTCGGCGGGCCGGTAAGGGAAGCTGGGATAGGCCCAGCGGCAGCGGCCGTTGAGCTTGAGCAACACCGCCAGTTGATCGCGCAGCGAGACCTTCTCCTCGGACCCGGGGGCGGCGACCATCTTGTCCCCCTTCAACGTGGCGATGGCGTTGGAGATGTGCTGGGTGCCGATCACATAGCGCATGTACGGCGAGTTGGGCCCCTGGATCGCCTGCCCCTCGCCGCGCAGCAGGAAGTCGCTGTAGGAGTCGATGAACGGCGCGTACAGCTCGACCATGCCCTGGGGTGGGTTCAGGGTGCAGTGCGTGTACATGATCGCGTCGCCGATGTCCTGGCGCAGCGCGCGCATGAACCAGTAGCTGTCGTACCACGAGTGCCAGGACGGATAGCCGTCCAGGTACCAGCCGTCGAAGCCGTACTCCCGGCGCCACTTGAGCATGTCCTGCAGCCCTTCGTCCAGCGGCGTGTCGACCCAGGAGTAGCTGTGCGGATGGCGGTAGCAGATGACCTGCATCCCCAGCTCGTGAGCCAGCTTGATGGTCGCCCGGAGCTCCGCCTCGTCGCGCGGCGCGTACGGCGCGTGGGTCGCGCCGGCGGGCTGATCGCGGTAGATCTGGCCGAACAGGAACAGCACGTTGGCGTGCTTGGCGAACTCGCGCAGCGCCTCGGGCGAGGGGCACCCGGCGGTGTTGACGATCCGCTTCCGGAACGACGTGGCCCAGTCGTACGGCTTGCCCGGGAAGACCGCCAGGCCGACCAGCTCGCGGGCACCGACCCGGTACTTGACCGACCAGCCCGGGGCGGCGACGTCCGCCTCCGGCGGCGTCACGCTGGTGCCCGAAGTGGACAGCAGCGGCCGGGCGTAGGGCATCACACAGAACCCGCCCCGCTCGTCGATGGCCAGCAGGTGCGGCTCGACCAACTGGTAGTGTCCGGCCCCGATGCCCGAGGTGACGGTCAGCTCCAGGTCGCGGTTGGTGGCGATGGTCACCAGCGAATCGCCCTGGAAGCCGAAGGCCAGGTCGTCGCCCTGGACCACGCACACGTCGGCGGTCTGTTTGACGATGCGCAGCTTGCCCAGCGGCCGGGCGAACTTGACCTCGGCCACCCGCCGGGTCGCGCCGATCCGCTGCCCACAGGTCATGGTGCCGGCTGGGTCGAGCAGGTAGTCCGCGCCGGTGGTGGTCACGGCGAACTTGCCGCCCTGCTCGACAGCCTTCTCGACCGCCATGTGGTACCGGCTCGGCGCGCCCGGAAAGAGCACCGCCTCGGGCAGCTTCCAGTCCGGCGCCGGCGGCAACTCGACCTCCTCCAGCACGACGTCGTCGACGTACACGGTGTCCGTCCCGCGGACGAAGATGACCAACTGTATCCCGCCGGCGTCGGGCCGCTCGGTGCGCACATAGCCGGACTTGACCACCCATCGCCCGACGTCTTCACCGGTCCGCGAGGTGACCGGCACGGCCCGCTGCGCCGCCCAGGTCTTGGAGATCATCAGCCGCTCGGTGGGCGACTTGTACCAGTTGCAGTGGACGTAGACGTACCCATCGCCGTTGGTCCGCCGCAGGGCGACGGATACGCGGTAGTTGGTGAACGGCTTGATGGGCACGAACTTCTGGTACACCGCGGCCTGCTTCGCCTCGCCGGCCACGGCCAGCTTGCAGGCCTGCTGGCCGCCGTGCACCGGGTCGGCGACCATCGACCACCCGCCGCCGGTCCACTCGGCCTTGCCCTCCTCGAACCCGCCGTTCTTGACCAGGTTCCCGCCGACCACCTTGACCTCTTGAGCCCACGCCCCGGCGGCCATCACCGCGGTCAGCATCCACAACACCCGTGCCATCGCCACACTCCTCGCCCACCCCACTTCGCGCCGCATGGTAGCGGGTCCTCTGAATCGGGTGCCCGCCGGCCGGCGATCGCCGATCGAGCCGCAAGGAATGACCGTCCGCGCGCGGTAACTGGCGCCATCCGCACCGGAGCGAACGTTGCGTGCACTGCTGCTGGCCCTGACGTGCCTGGCCCCGGCCACCGCCGAGGTGTTGCTCAGCTATGACTTCGATACCGGCGCGTTGAGCGATACGCCGGATGTCGGGACCAGCGGCAAGACCGCCGTGTCGCTGGTCGAGCCGGGGCGGGACGGCACCGGGCGGTGCGTGTTGATCGAGACCACCGCGCCGCAGAAGTACTGCCCGCTCTACCTGCGGCGCAACATCCCCCTGGTGCGGAACCTGACTCTGTCGTTCGACTACCGCGCCGAGGCGGACGGGCCGACCGCCTACCTGGGCATCCTGATCCGCGACAAGACCGCCCGGCAGGTCTGGGGCTCGGAGCCGGTCCAGTCCGAGTGGCGCCACGTCGCCGTCGCCGTCGCCAGCCTCGGCCCGTCGGACCCGAGCATCCTCAGCCCGGAGACGGTCTTCGACGCCATCCAGATCTATGGCCGGGCCAAGGGCGACGGGGTCTGCTCGATGAAGCTGTGGGTGGACAACCTGCGGCTGACCACCGACCCGCCGGAGAGCAAGGTGAGTGACCGTGTCCGGACCAGCCACGCCAATCCGCCGCTGTTCGACTGGCCGCGCTCCGACGGCCCCAGCCGGCTGGCCTTCTCGCGCAGCCCCGAGTTCCCGCCGGACGCGACCACGGTGATCGAGACCGCGCGCAACTGGCACCTGCCCGACCGGCCGCTGGAGCCGGGCACCTGGTACTGGCGGTACGGGGTCACGAACCCGTTGCTGGAAAAGTGGTCCGACATTGACCGGGTGGTCCTCCCGGCCGAGACGCACGGCTTCCGGACCGAGCCGGTGGACCTCAAGGCGCTGGCGGCCAAGCCCCACCCGCGGCTGGTCGACTCCGCCGCCGAGCGCCGGCGGCTGGGCGACCAGGGCCTCGCCGACCTGGTGCGCCGAGCCAAGTCCATCCACGGCGAGGGCATCCCCGACGACTGTCCCATCTGGGTCGAGGGCGACCCGCGCTGGCCGACCTGGATCGACTGGTACGGCAAGGCCCACGGCGGGATCACCTCGCGCTCCGGCGGACGGCTGGAACAGCTCGGCCGCGCCTGCGCCATCGCCGACAGCGACGAGGTCCGCGGCTGGACGCTGGCGCTGGCGCTGAAGGCGGCGGCCTGGGATCCGCAGGGCGGCAGCCACATGAAGCGGGGCGACATCGGCGCGCACCACTTCCTGCGCGGGCTGAACTCGTGCTACGACGCGCTGGCCGGCCACTACCCGGCCGAGACCCTGGCGCCGATCCGAGGGGCCATCGAGGTCCGGGCCGGCCAGTTCTGGGACAAGCTCAACCCGTTCCGGGGCAACGAGTACAACAACCATGCCTGGCTGAACGCCTTCGGGCTGAGCGAATCGGGGCTGGTCCTGGCCGGCGAGCTGCCGGTCGCCACCGATTGGGCGCAATACCTGCTGGACCTGTTCGTCGGCCGGTTCCTGTGCGGGCTGGGGTTCCAGGGCGACAACAACGAGGGCATCAGCTACTGGGGGTACGGCCTGTCGTTCGTGGTCAAGTACGCGGACCAGATGCGCGAGGTGACTGGGGTCGACCTCTACCGGCACCCGTGGCTGGCGCAGACCGCTCGGTTCCCCATGTACACCGCCGTGCCGGGCCAGTACGCGGTCAGCTTCGCCGACACCGGTCAGCCGAATCACGGGGTGCTCGGCCCGGCGCAGACGGCCTGGGTGAAGCAGATCGGCGAGCGGACCGGCGATCCCTACGCGCTGTGGTACGGCGGCGGGTCGACCGACGTGCAGCCCAAGCCGCCCATCGATCTCCCGCCCTCCATCTGGTACCGGTTCATCGGCTGGGCCATCTTCAACACCTCGCTGATTGACGGCCGGCGGGGCGTGACCGTGGCGATGCGCTCCGGGCCGTTCTACGCGGGACACCAGCACGAGGATCTCAACGCCTTCGTGATCCACGCCTACGGCGAGAAGCTGGCCATCGACGGCGGGCATTACGACTGGTACGGGAGCCAGCAGTTCAAGAACTGGTCGACCCTCACCCGGGCGCACAACAGCCTGTTGGTCGACGGCCGGGACCAGGGCTCGCGCAAGGACGGCGCCGACGGGCAGATTGCCGCCTGGTTCGATTCGCCGGCCGTTGGTTACACCGTCGGGCTGGTGGCCGACCCTGAGGTCTACGCCGGGCGGGTCGAGCGGTTCGAGCGGCGGCTGGTGTTCGTCAAACCGGACTTCGTGATCGTCGACGACCGGGTCCAGGCGGCGGGTGGCCCGGCGCGGTGGGACTGGCTGCTGCAGAGCGTCGGCGCCGTGACCACCGACGACCGGGCCGGCTTCGCGCTGACCTCCGGCCGGGCGTCGCTGTCGGGCCGGTTCGTCGCCCCGGCCGACCTCAAGCTGGCGGTCACCTCCGGCTTCCCGGACGACGCCCAGCCGGTCGATCGCTACAGCACCAGGCCGTCGCCGCCGGAGCGGACCCCGTTGGAATACCACCTCACCGCCACGCCGCAAGTAAGGCGCGACTCGGAGCGCTTCCTGGCGGTGATGCGCATCGCCGAGGGGCGGGCCGAGCCGCTTCAGGCGACGCCGCTCAAGGTCCGGGACGGCGTCGGCGCGGTGTTCGCCGGCGGGGAGGTGACGAGGGGCGTGATCCAGTCCCGGTCGGCGGAGAGCGGCCGGACCGTGTCCGACGCGATGACCGCCGACGCCGCCGTGGCCGGGCTGATCGAGCGCCGGCAGGGCGGTAGCTGGTTCGCCCTGGGCGGGACCGGCCTGACCGCCGGCCGGGTCGACCTGCTGCGCGCCTCGGCGCCGGTGGACATCGCCGTCGAGCGCGCGCCGGGCGGGTTCCTGGCCGATGTCCGGTGCGCCGCCGAGGTCAAGTTGTCGCTGCCGGTCGAGGGCGGGGTCAAGTCGGTGCTGCTGGACGGCCGGGAGCAGGCGGTCAAGGTGACCGGCGGACGGCTGGAGGTGGTCTTGCCGGCCGGTCAGCACGAGCTGGTCTGCCCGGCCACGCTGGCGGACCGCCGCGATCACCCGCTGCCGCCGCTTCCGGTCACCGTCGGCGAGCGCCGGCAGGAGCTGGCCGGCTACGCGCGGCGGACGGCGGGCGGGCATGAAGTCGCCTGGTGGGGGCCGGTCGAGGTTGCCGAGGCGGACCGGTACCGGCTCGTCGTCACGCCACAGCCGGCGCCCGGGGTGGTGGTCGACGGCCGGGCCGTCGATCCCGCTCAGGGGCTATGGCTGACCGCCGGCCGGCATTCGGTGGTGCTCCACGGCGGCCGCCCGGAGTCACTGGCGCTGACGCCCGAGCATAGCGACGCGGTGGCGGCGGAGATGCTCCCGCAGGGCTGGCAGCCGCCGGCCGGCGCGGTGCTCCGAGAGGCGGAGCAGCCGGCGGCCGAAGGCGATGTCAAAGGCCGGGTGGTGGACAAGGTGGCCGCCTCGGGCGGCCGGGCGCACTGCGTCTGGGATACCGACGGGCAGTGGGCGGAGTGGTCGTGCGAACTGCCCCGCGCCGGGTCCTGGCGGCTGATCGTCCGCGGCGCGGGCGACGACGGCCGGGTATTGCGCGGGCTGAGCCTGGCCGGCAACCCGCTGCCCGGCGCCGGGGTGCTGGCGCTCCAGCCGACCGGCGGCTGGTGCCGCGATCAGGACGACTGGCGGTGGTTCCGGACGCCGCCGGTGACACTGACCGCCGGGCGCCACGTGCTGCGGATGGAGCGGCTGGGTGGCTCGATGAACCTCGACCAACTCGGTTGGGCGCCGGCCGAGTAGGCGCCGCTCAGGTCCCCTACGGCAGGCCCCCGGCTGAAGCCGGGGTCTGGCCATGCGAAACCCTCCCGGAGGGAGGGTTTTGTACGCCGGAGACCCGTATTTCAATGCGGGGCGATTCACGGTCCCGGCGGCCGGACCCCGGTTGAAGCCGGGGGCTCGGTACACGAAACCCTTTCGGAGGGAGGGTCTTGTACGCCGGAGACCCGTATTTCAATGCGGGGCGTCTCAGGGTCCCGGCGGCCGTCGCTGGCTTGGTTGACCGCCACCCGGTCCGGGCCGCATGCCGCCGCCCATCCCGCCGGGCGGTCCACCACCCATGCCGCCGGGCGGCCCGCCTTGGCCCGTCCCACCCATGCCACCGGGCGGCCCGCCTTGACTCATCCCGCCCATGCCACCGCGCGGCCCGCCTTGACCCATCCCGCCCATGCCACCGCGCGGCCCACCACCCATCCCACCGGGCGGCCCGCCTTGACCCATTCCGCCCGTCCCGCCGCGCGGCCCGCCTTGACCCATGCCACCTTGAGGCCCGCCCTGGGCGTCCGGCCGGCCGGGCGGCGCCGAGCCGTCCCGCGGAGGCGGTCGCCAGGCCGGGTCCTGGTCGTTGCTCGGACCGTCGATGGCCGGCACTGCGCGCTCGTGGCCGGCGACGACGTAGATGTCTGACTGCCCATCGCTGATGGTGGTGAAGGCGTAGGCGTCGCCCGGCGACCAGGTCGCCGAGACGGCCGACACGGATGGCGCGGTAGCCGTCCGCGCCGCGGTGTCGCGGGCTTTGGCGCCCTGCTTGGTGAACACCACCACCGCCTCGTCCTGGGGCCGCCAGCAGACCCGGACCGAGCCGCCGGGCAACCCGGCCATCAACCGCTTCGGCGCGTCCTCGCGCCGGTCGCCGCGGACCAGGTAGAGCGCCCGCCGCGAGCGTTGGCCGGCGACGAAGGCGATCCACTGCCCGTCGGGACTCCAGGCCGGGCTGGTCACCTCATCGCACTTCGTGGCCAGCGGCGTGACGTGGCCGCCGTTGCCGTCCATCCGATACAGCCGCCGGGGACCGTCGCGGTCGGAGACGAAGGCGAGGTACCGGCCGGTGGGCGCGCAGGTCGGCTCGCCGTTGTAGCCCGGCCCGTTGGTCAGCCGCTGCTCGGCGCCGCCGAACTCGGGCACGGCGTACAGGTCGCAGCGCCGGCGGCCGGTGGTCCGCTGGAAGATCACCCGTCCGCCCGGCCCGTCCCAGCAGGGCCGCTCGTCGCGCGCCGGGTCGTCGGTCAGCCGGAAGAGCTGCCCGATCTGGAACTCGATAGTATAGATGTCGAGCTGGCCGTGACGATCGCTGGCCAGGGCCACCACGCCGGGCGGCAGCGGCTCGGTCTGCGTCTGGGTCATGGTCACGCCCTGCCCCACCGGGACGGCGCTCCGCTGGCTCGGCGCCAGGCGCTGCCAGGGCAGTTGGGAGAGGACCAACAGCACCGGCGCGGTCTTGACCAACCAGCTCAGGCCCTGGCCGCGCTTGACGGCGAACTGCCACCGCTCGCGCCAGCCGATCTGCTTCTGCTCGCCCGGCATGACCAGCCGGTAGATGCGGACCCGTGCGGTGATGTTCTTCAGGTTGCCGGTCCCCAGGCACTGCAGCGGGACGTCGATCTTGTTCTCGACCTGGCGGGCCACGTCTTCGCTCAGCGCCACCCCGCCCGGTCCGGCCAACGGCTCGATCCGCGCGGCGATGTTGACCCCGTCGCCGAACAGGTCGCCGCCCTGGTCGATCACGTCGCCGACGTGCACCCCGATGCGGACTCGGATGCGGCGCTCGGGCAGCGCGGTGCGGTTCCGCTCGCGCAGCTTGAGCTGCACCGCCAGCGCGCACCTGGTCGCGTCGAGCGCGCTCCGGAACTCGGCGAAGAAGGCGTCGCCGACGGTCTTGATCACCGTCCCGCGGTACTCCCCGATGACTTCCCGCACCAGCCAGTTGTGCTCGCGCAACAACTCGATGGCGAGCTGCTCGTTGCTCTCGACCATCGCGCTGTAGCCGACCATGTCGGTGAACATGATCGCCGCCAGACGCCGCTCGGACTCACCCGCCATGGCGAATCACTCCCATAGAAGGCCCCCGCCAGCCTCATGCTGCGGCCCGCGCGACGGTGAGTCAGGAGTCAGGCGACTTAAGGCTCGGCAAAGATCATGTGACGGGCCCGGCGCGGGTTGGCGCCCCCGCCGGGAGTCCGGACTCGGAGTATTCCGACAAGTCTCTCGTGATATAATGGAGGTGGTGGCTCGCGACGTGCTCGATGCCCGTGGCCTTGCCTTGCCCGGCCGGCGCCGGTCGCCCGGCCAACCGAGAATCAGCTTTGAGCAGCAAACATGGCAGCACCGACTGGCGCGCGGTGGTCGCGCCGTACGAGATCGCCGACAACCGCCGCGCCGCATGGCAACTCGCCACCACGCTGGGTCCGTTGGCGCTGGTGTCGTGGCTGGCCTGGCAGGCCCTGTCGGTTCACGTCGCCCTGGCGGTGCCGCTGATTCTGGTCGGCGCCGGGCTGCTGGTGCGGGCGTTCATCATCCAGCACGACTGCGGGCACGGGTCGTTCCTGTCCAGCGACCGGGCCAACGATCTGGTCGGGCGGCTGTGCAGTCTGTTGACCTTCACGCCCTACCAGGCCTGGCGCCGCGATCATGCCGTGCACCACGCCACGGCCGGCAACCTGGACCACCGCGGCACGGGCGACATCCGGACTCTGACCGTCGACGAGTACCTCGCCCTGCCGACCTCGCTCCGATTGTGGTACCGGATCTACCGCCACCCGCTGGGCCTGTTCGTGATCGGCCCGTTCTACCACTTCGTGCTGGCCCAGCGATTCACCTTCGGCCTGCCGCGCCGCTTGCGCCGCGAGCGGCTCAGCGTCCACCTGACCAATCTCGCGCTGGTGCTCTTCTACGGCCTGCTCGCGGTCTCGGTCGGCTGGCGGCCGCTGGTCATGATCATGGCCCCGATGAGCGCGATCGCCTCCTCGGCCGGGGTCTGGCTGTTCTACGTCCAGCACCAGTTCGATGAAGCCTACTGGCAGCACCAGCCGGACTGGAGCTACCGTGAGGTGGCCCTTCAGGGCAGCTCGTACTACAAGCTGCCGAAGCTCTTGCAGTGGTTCACCGGCAACATCGGTCTCCACCACGTCCACCACCTCAGCCCGCGCATCCCCAACTACCGGCTGCAGCAGTGCCATGACGAGAACCCGATCTTCCACCAGGCCTTGACCATGGGCCTGATCGGCAGCCTGCGAACCATGCCCCTGGCGCTGTGGGATGAACAGCACCAGCGGCTGATCCGCTTCAGCGACCTCGACCGCCGTCTCCGCCTGGCCCGCGCGGCGTGAGGCGATCCGGCCCGGGCCTACGTCACGGTGAAGGTCGCTTGGCCGACGCGGCCGGAGAGCAGTTCGGTGACCTTGACGGTCCACCGGCCCGGCAGGTCGTTGGCGGCCGGCACGATCCGCTGTGACCATTGGCCGTCGGGCGCGGCGTGGTAGCCGGTGAACTCGGCCGGGCGGCCCTGGGGGTCGACGATCTCCACTTCGAGCGGGACCACCGCCTTCAGCGGTCGACCGTCTGGTCCATTGACCGCGGCGCGCAGCTCGATGGCCGCGCCGCGTGCCGCGCCGGGGGCGGTCACGGTGACCGCGGCGACCGGCTGGTCGAGCAGCACGTAGAGCCGGCCCTCGCCGGGGCCGAGAGCGGTCTTCCAGGCGCTCCCGCCCGGCTCGGCCGTGGTCGGCACGAGCTTCCTGGCGAGCACGTCGTAGACCACCGCGCCGGGCCGCCGGCAGCGCACGGTGGCGGTCACCGGCACGCCGTCCTCCATGACCTTGCGGTGGTGGCCGACGTACTTGCCGAACTGCCGCCGGTCGTTGATCACGAACAGGTAGTCGGCCTGCCCGGCCCGCCGGCGGCGACAGACCACGTCGGGCTGATCGGTCTCGGCGTACCGTTGGTAGACCGCGTCCAGCTCGGCCCGCAGTCCGGCGGCGAGCTGAAGCAAGGCGGCCTTGTCCTCGTCCGCCTTGCCGGTGCGCTTGTGCGCGGTGAGCAGGATGTCGGGGACGATGGCCGGGCACAGGTCACGGTCGCCGACGACGATCCCGCCCCGGTTCTGGAACGCCTTGACGCGCTCGGCCACGGCGCGGGTGAGCACGTCGCAGTAGGGCATGACCAGCACCTGGTACCGGTCCAGGCCGTCGCGCAGAACGTGCTCGTCGAACAGGATCTTCGGCTGCAACTGGGCGTACTGGCAGACGACATGGCAGTCGGCCTCCCAACTGTCGCCCCAGCCCCAGCTCCCGCGGCCGGCGAAGACCTGCGAGGCGAAGCTCTCGAGGATGGCCACGTCCATCGGCGCGTCGGGGACGTGGCGGAGCATCGGGCCCAGCGGCCGGACCACGTCGCGGACCAGCTCGGCCAGGGCGTCCTTGGTCTTCAGGTTGGTGCACCGGTAGGCACCCGGTTTGGCCTCCGGTACCAGCGAGCCCCAGCCGTGGTACATGACACCTTCGACAGGTCGGGCCAACTCGCACCACAGCGCCTCGCGGAGGTGGTCCGGGGCGATGGTGATGAACGGCGCGTCCGGCTGCTCCTTCTCCCAGTCGGCCCGGTCGGCTTCCCGCTCCGGCAGCTTCGGCGCGGTGCCGGAGCGGTACCAGATGATCTGGGTCATTTTCATCACCCGCTGGCCGGTGCCCTCGGCCATGGCCAGCACCTCGTCGCAGGTCTGACCCAGCTTGAGCGGGCCGGGGTAGCTGTAGGTCCAGGTCGAGACCACGTCGACCGCGCCGCCGCTGCCCCACACCGCCGGCACGCGGGTGACCGGGTCGTACCAGTCCCAGAAGCCCGGTCGCGCGCCATCCTTCAACCCTTCGTGCGTGGCCGTGTGCAGCTTGTTCCAGCCGTCGCCCTGCTTCCAGAACCAGCGGTAGTAGGTGAGGATGGCGTCGTCGTCGGGCACCACGCGGTGGGCGGGGAAGCCCTTGAGGCTGGTATAGCGGACCCCGTACTTGCTGGCCACGGCGTCGGGGATGCTCTGCCCGGTCGCCTGTCGGTAGGCGGCCTTGTCGTGTTCGTGAAAACAGACCTCGGTGCCGTCGCGCTGCTCGGAATGGACCAGGCAGCCGTCGAAGGCGGGATGGCTGCCGAAGGCGCGGGTCACGGCCCGGCCGGTGTTCCGGCAGAAGGTCTCCAGCTCGGGGAACGAGGCGCACAGCGACGGCCGGTCGGTGCGCTGGCCGTCGCGAGTGACCCGCCCGAAGCGTGCCAGCAGCTCCGGCTTGCCTTCCAGGTAGTGCGGCTCGTAGACGTACCCTACCCCACGCAGGCCGCGCCGGAGGTGCTCGTCCAGCAGGGCCGTCTTGGCGGCCAGCCCGGCAGGCGTTTCGGCCGGCGCCTCGGCGCCCAGCTCCCAGATCTTCTCGTACCAGGCGTGGGTCACGACCTGGTGGGTGAAACCGATCGGCGCCACCCGGTCGAGGTTGGTGTCGGCGCCCCACAGCACCACCGGCATCCGCTCCGGCTGCCGCGCGACGATGGTCACCGGCACGGTCGCCTCGACCTTCACCGGGCCACGGTCGCTCCGCCCGGCCAGCCGCGCGACGACGGAATAGTCGCCGGGCCGGAGCGCGGTCTCGAGCGGCACCGCCACGGTAGCCTGCCCTCCCGCCGCCAACTCCGGCAGGCGGGCCACCTCGCGGGGTCCGGTGGCCACCTCGGCGCTGATCACCACCTCACGCACCGGCTCGGACAGGTCGCTGCTGACCAGCAGTCGCAGCCCCGCCGCGGCCTCGAACCGCTCGAACACCCGGCGGCCCTCCAGCGCCGCCATCTCGACCGCGCCCTGGAAGGCCGCGGCGATGCCGTTGACCATCCGCACCTGGCCGAGGAAGCCGGGGAACCCCTGGTACGAGCTGCCGACCCGGTCGCCCAGCACCAGCGGGTGCTTGCCGGCGACCACCGGCCCGCGGCCTGACTGGACGGTGCGGCCGATCGGCTTGCCGTCAAGGAAGAAGCGCCCCACTCCCGTTCCGTTGTAAGTGAACGCCACGTGCCGCCAGACGCCGGTCTCGAAGGCCACCGGATCCGACGTGTAGAAGGCGCTGTCCTGGCCGTAGCCGAGGTAGGCGACCACCTGCTGCTTGCCTTCCTTGATCTTGCGGACGAACAGGCAGTAGTCGTTGTTGGCCTCGGGCAGGTCCTTGGTGTAGTTGAAGTACTTCTTGTCGACCAGCATCGCCAGCGGCGTCTGCGCCATCTCGGCCTTCGGCTTCAGCCAGACCTCGAGGGTGAACGCGCCGGCGGGCGTCAGCCGCGCGGAGCTCTTGGCCATCGCGCCGCCGGGTTTCTCGGCGCCGGCGACGGTGGCGAACGACTCGAGGGCTCCGGCCCCGGTCAGCGGACCGTCGGCCACGTACCCGGCCTGGTCGCGCAAGGTCAGGTCGTGACCGTGGCCCGAGTTGTCCTTGGCCGACTGTCCCGGCAGGAACTGGTACAAGAAGAGCACCTGGTCACCGGTCGCTTCGTCGCCGGTATAGAGCTTCTGGAACGGCGCCTCCTGACCGATGGCCGGGAGCGCCGCCAGGCACAGCACCAGGACGGTATCCCTTACGACTTGGCTCATGATGGTCCCCTACTTGAGCGTCAGCAGATCGAGGTCCACCGGCTTGTAGATCCCGCCGGCGAACTTGGTGTTGAGCACCCGCACGGTGAGTTGGTTGTCCGCGCCCCACTTCAGGTACGGCGTGGCGTCCAGCGCGAACGGCACATTCCAGCCTTCGGGCCCGAGGTCGTGCTGGCCGACGAACTGGCCGTTCAGCCAGACCCAGGCGCACTCATCGACCGACCCGAAGCGCAGCTCGGCGGCCTGGTGAGCGGGTCGCTCGGGGAGCTTGACGGTCCGCCGGTACCAGGCCACGCCGGCATAGTCGTAGCCGGCCTTCTGCCAGAAGTCGTCGGTCCGGATCGGCGCCCAGCCCTCGGCCGGAAGCTCGGCTGCGAACCACTGATGGTGGTGGCCGGTCTCCTCGGGATCGAGTCGGAACAGCCAGCCGTCGGCCGGGATGGGGATGGTCGCCACGACCGTCACGCGGGTCAGTTGGTCGGCCACGTCCGGCCGCTGGCGGAACAGCACGGTCTCCTTGTGGTACGGCCACAGCGCCTGTTGCGCCGGGCGGCGGACCTCCAGCGAGGCGTCCTTGGCGGCCACGGCGATCAGCTTGTGGACGGCCTCGGTTCTGGGCTGCACCGCCAGCAGGGCGGCCACCACCCCGACTCGCACCGCCTCGTCGGGATCCTTGAGCCCCTTCTCCACCAGCCCCGCGAACGCCTCGCCGGGCTGCAGGAGCAACGCGCCGTAGGCGGCGCGGCGAACCAGCGAGTCGTCATTGCCGGTGGCCGTCTCCAGCGCCGGGCGGGCGGGCGGGCCCAGGTCGGCCAGAATCCGCACCGCCGCGCGGCGGACCAACGGCGCCGGGTCGGCCAGGGCGGCGGTCAGGACGGGCAGTCCCGCCTCGCCCTGCTGCCGCGCCGCCAGCACCGCCTGCCGCCGCTGCGCCACCCCGGCGCCGTCCTGCTCCGCGCCACCCGCCAGCGCGGCGCACAGCACCGCCGGCACCAGCCATCGCCTCTGCCACATATCCTGCTCCCGCGCGGATTGTCGGCCACGCGCCGCGTGCCTGTCAACGGGCATCACGAAGGCCGGCAACCACGGCCGATGTCCCAGACGCCGCTTCAGCGCGTCACCCGCAGCCACGCCTCGCCGACCAGCCCGGCGGCCAGATCGTCGACCCGGATGGACCAGACGCCCGGCCGGTCGTTGGGCGCCAGGTCCAGCTTCACGGTCAGCCGGCCGTCCCGCGCGGCGTAGCAGCCGCTGCCCTCCGCCGGGCGGCCGGCCGGGTCGGTGATGGCCAGTTGCACCGGCAGCACCGCCACGACCGGCTTGCCCTCCGCGTCCACCACCGACACGGCGCCCGCGACGCTCTCGCCGAGCCGGGCGGTGTCCGGCATGGCCACCCGCACCGCCGCCGGCGGCCGGGAGGTGATCAGGAACAGCCGCCCCTGCCCCGGTCCGAAACCGGCCTCGAAGGTCAGCTTGCCGCCCGCCCGCGCGGCCTGGATGGGACGGTGCGCAACGAGATCGTAGACGTGGCCGTCGGCGCGCCGGACCGTCAGCGTGGCCCGGGCCGGCACGCCGTTCTCCATGACCAGGCCGTGGTGCCCGACGTAGTCGCCGAATTCGCGGTGGTCGTTGACGGCGAAGAGGTAGTCGCCGCCGGCCTGACGCACGCGGGTGACCACCTCGGGATCGGACGACTCGGCATACCGTCGGTAGCGGCCATCCAGCCCGTGCCGGAGCTGCGCCGCCAGCTCGAGCACCTTGGTCTTGGCCTCGTCCGCGCGTTTCGGCCGCTCGAAGCTGACCAGGGCCAGGTCGGGCCGGATGGCCGGCGCCAGCAGCTCGTCGCCGATGACCAGCCCGCCGCGCTTCTGGAAGTCCTGGACCGCCCGGGCCACGCCGGCGGTGAGCACGTCGCAGTGGACCATCACCAACACCTTATACTGGTCCAGGCCGCGCTCCACCACGGTCTCGTCGTAGACCACCTCGGGCTGTAGCTGAGCGTAGGCCAGCGCCTCGTAGACGTCGCCCGCCCAGCCGGTACACCACCCGTAGTTCCCGCGCCCCGCCAGCATCTGGGCGGCGAAGCTCTCCAGGAAGGCCACGTCGGCCGGCCGGTCCGGCACCCGGCGGAGCATCGGGCCGAGCGGCTGGACCACCTCGCTGGTCAGCCGGCGCAGCTCCTCCTGCGTGTCCGGATGGGTGTAGCGGTAGGCATACGGCTGGCCCTCCACCAGCGACTGCCAGCCGTGGTGCATCAGACCCTGGATCGGCCGGGCGAGACTGGTCCAGACGCACTCGCGGAGGTGGACCGGGGCGATGGTGATGAACCGCGCGTCCGGCTCGCGGCGTTCCCATTCGGCCCGTGGCGGCGTCTTCGCGGCGCCGGCCCCCTCCTGCTTGACATCCTGGTCCTCGAACCGGGCGGACTGCGCCCCGACGGCCTCACCCGTCTCGGGCGCGGTCTGGGAGCGGTACCAGATGAGCTGCGTGGCCTTGATGATGGCCGGGTGCCGCGGCGAACCGGATGCCATGGCGAACAGCTCGTCGGTGGCCAGCCCGATGCGGATCGGGTCCGGGTAGGAGTAGGTCCACTGCGACAGGACATCCACGTCGCCGCCGCTGCCCCACACGCTGGCCGCCCGCACCGCCGGCGCGAACCAGGTCAGCAGGTCGTTGCGGCCGGTCGAGCGCAGCCCGCGCAGCACGTCGTCGTGGAGCGCGTTCCACCCGTCGCCGTCCTTCCACAGCCAGCGGTAGTAGCGGTACAGTGGGAAGTCGTCGGGGATCACCCGGTCGGCCGGGAAGCCGGGCAGCCGCTGGTAGGCGACGCCGTGGATCTCCTGCGCCTCGGCCGGGATGTCCAGGCCGGTGGCCGCCTTGAACGCCGCCCGATCCGCTTCGTGGAAGCAAGGCTGCGAGGCGTCGCGGACCTCGCTCTGGATATCCACCCCGACGAACGCCGGGAACTCGCCGAAGGTCCGCGCCACCGATGCCCCGACGTTCTCGCAGAACCGCTTCAGCTCCGGGTGGCGCGGGCAGATGTCGGGCTTGGCCGTGGGATACGGCTGACCATCGCGCCGGACCCGCCGCAACTCCGGCTTGTCCCGCGCCCAGCGGCCCGGGTAGAGGTAGTGGGAGATGGACAGCCCCTCGGCCAGCGCGGTGTCCAGGTCACGGCAGGCTCGGGCGACGGACTCCGGCTCGGCCGCCGCGGTCGGCTCGCCGGCCTGCCAGATGGCCGTGTAGTTGACGGGCAGCCCGAGAAAGTGGGTGAAGCCCAGCTCGCGCATCTGCCTGGCGTCGCGGATGGTAGTGCCGCCCCACAGGATGACTGGCATGGTCCCCGGCACCGGCCGGGCCACGACGGTCACCTCGAACGCGTCCTCGGAGTGGTACGCCGGCTCGCCGGGCAGCTCCAACTCGGCCACCAGCCGGTACCGGTCCGGGCGGAGGCGGGTGTCCACCCGGTAGGGGATCGCCAGCCGGCCGCCGGCGGGCAGTTCCGGCGCCTCGACGGTCGTCGGCCGGCCGTCGAGCGACAGGGCCACCCGCGCCCGGCGCAGCGGCTCGCGGGTGAGGTTGCGCAACTCGAGCGGCGTGTCGACCTCCTCCAATCGCCGGAAGACGGTTCGGCGCGAGAGCCAGGCGACCGCCGCGGGACGGAACTCGAGCGCGCCGTGGCACAGCCGCACCTGATCCAGGCTGCCGGGGAAGCCGAAGTACCGGCTGCCCACCCGGTCGCCGAGAATCAGCGGCTGGCGCCCCGGCATGATGGGTCCCAGGCCCGGCTCGGTCCGCGAGCCGAAGGCGCTCCCGTCGCGGAAGAAACGGACGGTGCCGACGCCGTCGTAGGTCATCGCCAGGTGGTGCCACACGCCGGGCTCGTAGACCGCGGCAGTGGAGGCGAAGGTGGCGGTCCGGGTGCCGAAGCCCAGCACCGCCTGGACCACGCGCCGGTCCTGCGGGTCGGCGGCGGAGAGGACCAACTGGTAGTCGGTCGGGTCGGACCACCGCTTGTCGATCAGGAATGCCTGCCCGTACCCCTTGAGCGTCTCGTCGGCCCGCAGCCAGAGCTCGATGGTGAACGCGCCGGGGGGCGACAGGACCCGCTCGCGGCCGGCGCTGGCGCCGTGCGGCTGGTCGACCTCGGGCCAGCCCCGGGCCGAGCCCAGCGCGCCGCCGAAGCGCCCATCGGCGCGGATCGTGCCGCCCAGCAGCTTGAGCTCGAGCCCGTGCCCGGACGAGTCCCGTGTCTCGGCGCCGGCGTCGAACGACCACAAACCGATGACCTGCGGCCCGGTGGCATCCTGGCCGAGGTATGGCTGCCGCCACGGCTCGGCCAACCGTATCCCCGGCTCCTGCGCGACGGCGGCGGAGAACAACGAGAGGACCAACCCGAGGTGTTTCATCCGCGACCCCTTTGCCGCGGGTACGCCGGTGCCGGCGCAACACCTTCACCAGGCCGCCAACCAGCGGACTTCGTTCGTTGACGAGTTGCCGGCGCGGCGCTATAGTTGTGGGCGCGGCGAGGTAGCTCAGCCGGTTAGAGCGTGCGACTCATAATCGCAAGGTCGAGGGTTCGAGTCCCTCCCTCGCTATGACCATGGCCGCGGCGGTGACGCCGCGGCCATGGACTTTTTCAGCCCTTGCGCCGCCCACCGGGCGCCGGCCCGAGAGTCAGCTTGCCGACCACCACCTGATTGCCCGCGGCGGTGTCGACCAACTGGACATTCTGGATCCCGCTCTGGCCAAGCAGGTTCTCGTACTTGGGTCCCCTGAGGATCTTGATCTGAGTCTTGAACGAAACCGGCATACCCGCTTCGTCCAAGACCGGCGAGCCGGTCTCCTTGTAGACCAGTTGGTACCGCGCGGCGCGGCCCGCAGGCCGCCGGCGGCCTGCTCCCCGAGCGGCCTTGCGCCCGGACGAAGCGGCCACCAGGCGTTCCAGGCTGGCCGCTACGGACCCGTAGCTCAGTTCTGCCTCGACGCCAAACTCCTGCAGCTTGGTCTTCAGCACCGGCGCCAGGCTGAGCAACTGCTCCACTTGCTCGCCGATGCCCTGCATCAGTTTCTTCTGCATCCCCACCAGGGCCTCGACATCCATGGCGGCCCAGTCGGTCTTGTCTCCGGCTTCTGCAGTGACGGACATTGCTTCCCTTTCGAGATCATAGAGATCTCAGCCACACATTCTCAGGCAGGTGGCTCATAGATGTCAATTCCCATTGCCCCATCACGGTTGAACGCTGATTAACGGCGCGGTTCGTGTCCGCCGGGTCAAGCGCGCATACGTCCCATGGGCCCGATGGGATCTATTCGCGCCGGCCTGTAACCAATTGGACCGACGCGACGCCTTGCCAGTCGGCGGCCGCCCGACAGGCGGCGGCAAGGAGAGCAGGATGGAACATGAACGGCGCCGGATCAACTGGCCGGTGCGGTGTGGCGTGGCGACGCTGCTGCTGGCCGCGTGCCTGGCCCCGGCGCTGTGGGCCGACGAGCCGGCTGCCAAGGACGATCCGCTGCCGCCGGCGCTGGCCGGCCGGCCCATCGGCCGGCTCGCCCACGAAGTGCTGCCCAAGCTCCGCGAGCTGCGGCGGGACCTGAACGTCCAGCCCGAGCAATGGGACGCGATCCGCGGCGTGCTGAAGTCTCACGACGCCGAGTTGCGCGCCGTCGGACGGCGGCTGCGGGAGGGTCACCGGAAGGTGGCCGAAGCCATCCGCGCCGAGCCGCTGGATGAGACGGCGATTCGCGCCGCGGCGGCCGATCTGGCCCGGAACGCCGGTGACGCCGCCGTGCTGCGGGCCCGGGTTCAGCGGGAGGTGAAGCCCCACCTGACGGCGGAACAGCTCGCCACTCTGGAGGCGTTCCGGCAACAGGTCGAGCAGTCAGTCGACCGCGTGCTGGCCGAGCCGGCGCAGTGACCGCCGGCGTGCTGACCTCGTCAAGCCGGCCGGAGGCCCTCGCCTCCGGCCGGCGGGGCTGCCCGGCCACCGACGCGAAGGCGGTCTTGCCGGTGACAGACACGGCACCCGACGCCAGAGACACGCGACTCGCCGCGGGCGGGGACCGCGAGGCGTTCGACCGCCTGGTTGACCGGCACCAAGCCGCCGTGGCGCGGCTGCTGTGGCGCTTCACCCGCGACCGCGACGACCACGCAGAGTTGGTCCAGGAGGCCTTCTGTCGCGCCTGGTCCGACCTGCCGGGTTACCGCGGCCGCGGCGAGCTGCTGCACTGGCTGCGCCGCATCGCGGTCCGGGTGGGGTACGATCATTGGCGGCGGCAGCACCGGCAGCGGGTCGACTATACCGACCGGATCGAGGAGCTGGCCGACGAGCAGCGCTGGAGCGAAGCGGCGGCCGACGCGGTGGTCGCCGGCGAGTTGGTCCACGGGCTGCTGGCGCGATTGTCGCACCGCGACCGGCTGGTCCTCAGCCTGCTCTACCTGGAGGGCTGCTCGGTGGCCGAGGCGGCGGCGCTGACCGGCTGGAGCGTCAGCCTGGTCAAGGTCCAGGCCCACCGGGCACGCGGCCGGCTGCGCAGACTGCTGGCGGCCGAGGGAGACGATCATGGAGTTGCGTGACTTCGAACGGCTGGCCGACGTGGCGGCCACCGAGCCCGCACCGGTCCCGGACGTGCGGGCCGCGGTGCGCGCCAGGCTGCCCGCACCGGCGGTTTGGAGCGGGCCGACTCCCTCCTTCACCGCCGCCTGCTGGGCCGTGGCCGCGGTCCTGGCCGTGGCCGGCTGGCCGGCCTGGATCCACCTTACCGACCCGTGGCTCGGCGCCCTGTGCGGGCTGGGCTCAGGATGGCTGCTGTGAGCGATCAACCCGATGTTCCCGCCGCCCCCGCGCCGCGCCGGAGCCGCTCTCGGGCGTGGCTGATGTCCGCCCTGATCTTCGCCGCCGGGGTGGTCTGCGGCAGCGCCGGCACGGTGCTGGGCGTGCAGCACAAGCTGCGCTACGCGGCCCACCACCCCGAACAGGCCTCGGCGGCGGTGGCCCGCGCCATCGGCCGGCGGCTGCGGCTCGACGACCAACAGCGGCAGCAGGTCCACGCCATCGTCCGGCGCAGCCAGGCCCGCATCCAGCAACTGCGCCGCGGGGTGCAGCCGCAGATCGAGGCGGCGCTGGAGGCGGCGGCGACCGAGATCGACAGCGTGCTGCGCGAGGACCAGCGGGCCCGCTGGCGGCGATGGGTCCACCGGCTGCGCCAGTGGCGGCCGCCACCCCCTCCGGAATCCGCCGGGACTTGAGCCCGTCAGGGGCGGAGCACGACCAGCGTCAGGACCGTCTCGCCGCTGATCGAGAACCGCGCCACGCCGTCGGCCACCCGGCAAGCCAGCGGCTGAGGAGCGTCCTGCCGCCAGGTGTCCACCGTGGCCGTCGCGCTGTCCATCCCGGCAGGCAGGCGCACCGCCACCGTGGCCGGCGCGGGCTGCGCCTGATGCCGGCAGAGCGCCACCAGCAGCGCCTCGCCGGAGCGCCAGGTCATCACCTCCCAGCCCTCGTCGGCCGGCTCGACCCGGACCAGCGGCGGGCGGCCGGCCAGCGCGGCGACGATGTCGGCCGGCGCCTTCAGCCGGGCCAGCCCGGCCGGCAGCGGCCGGCGCCAGAGCGGCGATTCGGGCACCGCCCGGCCGTACTCGTCGTACCAGCCGCAGTCGGCGGAGGCGAGCACCTGACCGCGCTCCGCCCGCTCCCGCAGCGCCGCGCACTCGGCCGCGGAGAGGCAGGCCAGATGGTCGGCCACCACCACCTGGTCGAGCGGCGCCGCGGCCAGCCGCCGGCGGAAGTCGTCACCGGCCGGCGGGTGGAGCACGCCGTCCACCCAGAAGGGCCGCAGCGGCACCTGCCGCCGCGAGAGCGCTTCCCAGTGGCCGGGGATGGTGGCGCGCCCGAGGTGGTTCCGGTCGCGGAACGAGACCAGGGAGACCACCTCCGCGTACGGCGCGGAGGCGGCCAGCTCCGCGGCGTGGCGGCGGTACAGCCGGCCCAGCCCGCCGACCACGGACAGCGCGGCGGCGTTGCGCTCCGGCTGCTGGTCGAACCCATAGAAGACGATCCACGGGTTGGCCCCGCCGACCAGGCTGGTCGACATCATCCGCTCGACTTCGTCGGCCGGCCTGAGCTCGGCGAAGGCCTTCTCGCTGAAGGTGCCGATGTAGTTCCACAGCGCGCGGCCCTCGGCGATGGCTCGGCCGAGCTGCATCTTGGCCACCATCTGCCGTGGCGTGAGATGCCGCGACTCGGCCAGCACGGCGTCCTCGCGCGGGTACTGCAGATCGGTGGCGAGCACCCACCCGGAGTACTGGTACTGGGTGTTGGCCAACAGTACCATGTCCGGCTTGACCCGCCGCGCCGCCGAGCGCACGGTCTCCGTCGCCTCGGCCCAGACCCGGTTGCGCCAGTGGATCCAGAGGTCGAACAGGGTACCGGGCGCGTCCGGGATGCGCGCGGCGGACAGGCTGACGCCGAACTGATTCCGGCAGCCCTCGTCGCCGAACCGCCGGCTCAGGTAGTCGCGGAACCCGGTCTGGCAGGAGTCGCAGTAGCAGGTCGGCAGCCCGTCGGCGGTGTTCAGGTACTCGTTGTTGTCGAGCATCACCCCGTCGCAGTCCCAGCGGCGGATGAGGTCCTCGGTGTAGGCGGTGGTGTAGGCCAGCGCGCCGGTGCTGGGGCACAACCAGTCGTTGCCGTAGAGCCGGATCGGCGTGCCCTGCCGGTCACGCATCGACCACTCGGGATGGTCGCGAGTCAGGTCGCCGTACTGCCACTGCGGAGCGTGGCCGCAGTGCATTATGGAGGTGTACAGGATCACCTTCAGGCCGTGCCGGCGCCAGTCGTCCAACGCGGCGCGGAACTCCGCTTCGGACAGGCTGCCGGGATTGTCCTGCCCGCGCTGCTTGTTGACGATGGCGTTGTGGGCCTCGGGCGGGAGGACGATCACCGCGTTGAAGCCGAACTCGTCGACCCACCGCCCGGTCCAGGCGGCGTGGTCCTTGACCGCCACGGTCTGGGTCGCGCCCCAGGGCTGAACCACCGCCGCGGTCGTGGCCCAGCCCAGGTTCGGCGCCGCCGCCGGCAGCGGCAGGTCGGGCGGGTACGGCGACCAGTCGATCCGCGCCGGCGCCAGCAACGACGCTGGCTGACCGTCATCGACCGACAGCTCCAGGCCGACCAGGTTGACCACCACCGGGTAGTTGGTGACGCGCTTCTTCTCCAGCACGCCGACCGACAGCTCGACCGTGCCTCGGCCGGCCAGGTACCGGCCGGTGTCGAGCACCACCTCGCCGGAGTCGCCGCCGGCCACGTCGCGCTCCCAGACCAACTCGCCGTCGAGGCGGAGCTGGACGAAGTGGTACCCGGCGGTGGGGCCGTCGAAGGTGTCGGTGGCCACGAGCCGCAGCCGGTAGGCTCGACCGGCTGGGACCGGCACGGTGATGGTCGCGGTGGCGTGGTCCCCGGGCCGCGACTCGGTCTGAGCCGGGTACTCGATCCGCAGTCCCTGGCGCCACCCGACGCCGTCGACCGGCTGCGGCGCCGGGCCGATCCGGAACGCGCCGGCCGTCTCCGTCCGCCACTCGCCGGCGGCCAGGGTCAGGGCGCCCAACAGGAGCGGTGAGACCATCGGCATGGTGTCGCCTCCACGCCCCAATTGGCGGGAGGTGGGCGCGGACCTCCGACAGGAGACCGGGCTCGGCCGGCCAACCAGGCGGCATGACCGACCGCGGCCGCCGGCATCCCGGCAACACGCTCAACGATCTCACCGGCAAGGAGTGGCTGGCTCTCACCCGGACCTGGTTCGAGACGGCCGATGCCGCCGACCTGCCCCCCGACACCGCCGACGCGCTGCGCCGATTCGCCGCCGCTGTGGCCGACGACTCGGCGGCCGAATCCCTCAACGAATTGCCGCCTGAAGCCTGGCTGGACCTGGTCCAGAGCTGGTTCATCTCGGACAGCCGGCGGTACTGGCGGAACAAGGACACCGAGCTCCACCCGGCGCGGTTCCCCGAAGAGATGATCGAGCGGTTCGTGACCTTCTTCACCAAGGCCGGGGAGTGGGTGCTGGACCCGTTCCTCGGCTCCGGCGCGACGCTGGTGACCTGTCAGGAGACCGGCCGGCACGGGGTCGGGGTCGAGGTCAACCCGCGCTACGCCGAGACGGCCGCCGGGCGGCTGGGGGGGACGCGCAACCGGGCCGTGGTGCTGCGCCGCGACATCCGCCGAGTGGGCGATCCCGGCTACTGGGACGAGGCGCTGAGCGCGGGATGTCCCCAAGCGGACGGCCGGCCGCAGTTCGACTTCGTGATCACCTCGCCGCCGTACTGGAACATGCTCCGCACCAGCCGGGGCAACGTGGTCAGCACGCACCAGGAGCGCGAGGCGAAGGGGCTCGACACCTGGTACAGCGACGACGCGCACGATCTGGGCAACCTGCCCGAGTACCAGGAGTTCATTGACGCGCTGGGGCAGGTCTTCGCCTCACTGCACCCGCTGGTCCGCCCAGGCCGGTACCTGGTGATCGTCTGCCAGAACCTCCGCGTGCCGGGCGGCGAGGTCAAGGCGCTGGCCTGGGACCTGGCCCGCCGGGTGGGCGAGACGTTTCTGTTCCAAGGCGAGCAGATCTGGTGTCAGAACACCAAGAAGCTGGGCATCTGGGGCTACCCCAAGGTGTTCGTGCCGAACTATCACCACCACTACTGCCTGATCTTCCGCCGCCGGCCAGAGCCGTAGGGGTGGCGCTCAGTCACTGCCGACGTGTTTGCGGATGCGCGCCAGGAGAGCTTCCACCAGGAGGTCGATGCCCATCTCGTTGCAGTTGCCCTCGGGCACGATCACGTCGGCGTGGCGGCGGGAGGGGGCGACGTAGTCGATGTACATCGGCCGCACCGTGGCCAGGTACTGCTCGACCACGCTGTCGATGCTCCGGTCGCGGCTGAGCAGATCGCGGCGCAGGCGGCGGATGAAGCGCACGTCGGCGTCGGTGTCGACGAAGATGCGGATGTCCAGCAGCTCGCGCAACCGCGGGTCGGACAGGGCGTGGATCCCTTCGACGATGATCACCGGCGCCGGCGCGACGGTGGCCACCTCGTCGGCCCGGCCGTGGTGCGAGAAATCGTACACCGGCTGCTCGATGGTCTGGCCCTCGCGCAGTTGCTGGAGCTGGCCCAGGAGGAGCTCCCAATCGATGGCGTCGGGCTGGTCGAAGTTGAGCCGCTCCCGCTCTCGCAACGCCAGGTGCGAGTAGTCGCGGTAGTAGGCATCGACCTCGACCATGGCCACACAGCCATCGTCGGTGGCCTGCTCGATGCGCCGGGCCAGGGTGGTCTTGCCCGACCCCGAGCCTCCACCAATCCCGATCATCAACACCCGTGGGTTCATCCCATTGCTCCGGCCCGGCTCGCGGCAGTTCGCTCGACGGCGGCGTTCCCCTCCCCACTCCAGGAAAGCGCCGCCGGACACCATGCTATAATGCCTCCTCCGGCTTCGGCCGGTTGGAGGCGGGGATGCGACGACGAGCGTTTACGCTCATCGAGCTTCTCGTCGTCATCGCGATCATCGCCATACTGGCCGCCATCCTGTTCCCCGTTTTCGCTCGGGCACGGGAGCAGGCGCGCAAGATCACTTGCGCCTCGAACCTGCGCCAGATCGGCAATGCCTTCGCGATGTACGTCGAAGACTACGATGGCGGATATCCGAATACCGGCAATGCGTTCCTGTTCGCCGGCCGCTACTGGCGCTGGCCGGTGCAGCCGTACCTGGCCTACCGCGGCACCAACGCCGGCGACCCGCTACAGGCGCAGGACTATGACGCCAGCATCTTGATCTGTCCCTCGGACCCGACCCCCAAGAGCACCTACGACTTCACCAGCTACGGCTACTCAGCCGCCTTCTACTACACTCCGGCGCAGGTCGCGACGATGACCAGCAAGTACTTCTGGACCACCTCGCCGACGCCCACGCCGACCACGCAGACGCTGGCGGCGGTCGAGTACCCCGCCGAGAAGGCGCTGGTCGGCGAGTGGTACGACAACCATGCCGAGGACAAGCACGACTGGTGGTCGTGGGGCGGCGCGCGCAACTACCTGTTTGCCGACGGGCACGTCAAGTACGTCCCGTCCACCGCCATCCGCCCGGCCACCGACGGGCTGCCCGACATCAACCTGACCGTAGGCGGCGTGGCCGGCCGCGACCTATGAGCCCGGCGGGGCGCCGGCGGCCGGCGTCTCGCCGTTGCGGATGACGACCACCTTTTGCGGCTTCTCGATCTCCTCGCCACCCTCGACCACGATGGTGTCGCCGGCCATCACCTGACCGTCGGTGACTTCGACCAGCCCGCCGCGGGTGGCGCCGATCTGCACCTCGATGGGGGTGGCCTGGTCGCCGTCGAGGCGGACCAGCCAGTTGCGCTCGTCGCGGGTCACCACCGCCTCGGTCGGCACGCGGATCGAGCGCCGGTTCTTCTGGACCACGATCTGACCGCGGGCGAACATGCCCTCGCGCAGCCGGCCGTCGTCGTTCGGCACGCCGATCTTGACCGTGAAGGTCCGGCTGCGCAGGTCGGCCGCCGGGAGGATCTCCATCACGTGGCCGGTGAACCGGGCGTCGGGCACGGCGTCGACCCGCACCTCGACCGAGCTGCCCACCGACACGAAGCGCACCTTCTCCTCGGGCACCAGCGCCTCGAAGTGGACGGTGTCGTCGGCGACCAGGCGGAACAGCACCTGCCCGGGCGCGACCACCTCGCCGTTTTCGACCTTCTTCTCGGCCACCTTGCCGGACAGCGGCGCGTGGACGCTGTGGTCGCGGTAGAACACCTCGGCCGAGGTCACCCCACCCTCCGCCTGGCGCACCTGCCCGGCCAAAGCACGGATGTCCTCCCTGTTCAGTTTCGGCTGGATCAGGTTGGCCTTGGCCGCGCGCCGGCGCTCCTCCGCCGAGGACACGGCGGTCTTGGCCGCGGCGACCTCCTGCCGGGCGATCTCCGCCTGGCCGACCCCGGCGTGCGCCAGCCGGGCCGCCTGCTCGGCCTGGCTCAGGGCCTGCTCGGCCTGGGCCACGGCCTGCTCCTGGATCGGCGCCTGGGCCAGCGCCGCCTCGGCGGCCCGCTTGGCCGCTTCGGCCTGCTGCACGGCGCCCTTGGCCCGCTCGAGCTCCTTGCGCGCCTTTTCGAGGTCCTGGGCCCGCAAGGCCACCTCGCTCTCGCGGCTCTGGGCCGCCAGCTTGAGCTGCTGCTGCGCCTGCGCGAGCTGCGTCTCGGCGATGCGCACTTCCTCGCCGCGCGGGCCTTCCTTGACCAGACTGGCCGCCTGCTCGGCCTGCACGAGCTGCTCGCGGCGGGTGTCCAGCATCAGCTTGGCGTTGTCGAACTGCGCCTTGGCCACGGCGCCGCGCTCGTACAGGAAGGCGACCCGGTCGTAGTCGATCTGGGCGGTCTGCAGGGCCGACTTGGCCGCGCTGACCTGACTCTGGACCTGCAGCCGCTCCTGCGCCCGGGCCCCGGTCTGGAGGATGGTCAACTGGTTCTGCGCCGCGACTTGCGCCTGGCGGGCGTTTTCCAGACTGGTCTGGGTCGAGGTGTCGGTCAGCTTGACCGCCGTCTCGGCCTGCGCCACCGCCGCCTGCGCCTGCTGCTGGCCGGCACGCGCCTGCTCGACCGCGGCCGTGGCGCTGGTCAGGTCGCTGGCCACCTTGGTGCGGGTGATGGTCAGGGAATCCCGCGCCTGGGCCAGCCGCGACCGCGCCGACTCGACGCTGGTCTCGGCCTGGGCGATGTCCACACCCTCGCCGCCGGAGCGGGTCTCGGCCAGTTTGAGGGCCTCGCCGGCCTGTGTCAGCCGGGCCTTGGCCGCGGCCAGCTCCAGTTCGGCCGAGCGCAGCGCCGTGGCCGCCTGGACCTCGACCAGATTCTGGCTGATGGTGACCTTGGCCAAGGCCGCCCGGGCGCTGTCCAGCGCACCGCGCGCCCGCCGCAGGTCGGCCTCGGCGCCGCGGCTGTCGAGCCGGACCAGGAGCCGGCCGGCGCCCACCCGCTCGCCGTCGTCGGCACCCACGAACTCGACCCGGCCGCCGATCTTGGCGCCCAGATTGACATCGGTGCTGGCGAAGATGGAGCCGGTGACCGCCAGGGTCTCATCCTCCACCACCTCGGTCGCTTGTCCGACCCGCACCCGGACCGCCTCGTCGCGAGGCTGCTCCGCCGCCGGCTGCTGCGCAGGCTTTCTCCGGGCGCAGGCCGCCAGGGTCAGGGCCGTCATCAGACAGGCGGCCGTCAGGCCGCGGGTCCACCACCGTCGCATGTCCACCTTGCTCACTTCCCGTCCGTCTTCCGGGCCGCCTCGACCGCCTTGGCGTCGAGCCCGTAGTCCGCCAACAACTCGTCGTAGCTCTTCCCCCGACTGCGGTACTCCTCGGGCTTGTCGAGGTGCTGGTCCTGCGGGAGATCCAGCCGCCCGTCGCCGCCCAGGTAGCTGCCCGTGGCCGCCAGCCAGTCGGCTTCGGCCAGGGCATTGTCGTAGTACGCCGTAACCAGGTTCGCTTCCGCCTCGCTGGCCGCGCGGCGGGCGTCCAGCAGGTCGAGGTAGGTGTTCTCGCCCACCGTGTAACGAAGCTGCTCGATCTCCAGTGCCTGGCGCGAGGCGTCGACCTCGGCCTGGGCCGCCTCGACGCGCTGCCGGGCCTCATCGATCTGGAGCACCGCCCGGCGCACCTGGAGCTCGATCCCCTGCATCGCCTGCTCCAGCCGATGCCGCTGCGCGCGCATGTCGCTGGCTGCGGCACGGACCTTACCGGCGGTCTGGAACCAGTCCCATAAGTTGAGCCGGAACACGCCCACGACCTGGAAGCTGTCGTCGTTGCCGAACGCGCCGGTGTTCATGCTCCGCTCGATATTCGAGCTGACCGTGAAGCTGGGGTAGTACCCGGCGCGGGCCGCGCGGACGGCTTCCTGGTTGATGTCGATGGCCTTCTGCGCCGCGCGCAGCTCGGGCCGGCGGACGACGGCGGTCTTCAGGCTTTCGAGCAGGTCCGGCGGGTCGGCCAGCCGCCGCGGCAGCGGCGCCACGCGCAGCGGTTTGAGCTGGCTGCGGCCCATGACCTGGTTCAACGCGGCCAGCGACAGCTCGATCCCGTTGCCGGCGCCGAGCTGCGCCTGCAGCGCGTTCTGCAGCGCCGCCTCGGCGCGCAGGACGTTGACCTTCGGCACCGCGCCGGCCTCGAAGCTGTCGTTGGCCACCTTGACCTGTTGCCTGGCCAGCTCCACGGTGCGGTCGGTGACCCGCCGCAGTTCCGCAGCCCGGAGCACCTGGAGATAGGCGCTGACGGTGCGGGACAGGACATCGTTGATGGTGGCATCCAGATTGTGCCGGGCGGCGACCTCGGCGATCCGGGCGATGGCCTGGTTGGCCCGCAGCGCGCCGCCGGCGAAGACCACCCAGTCCGAGCCGAGGGTGAAGCTGCGCAGGTTGCCCGGGGCGATGGTGGTCGCCGCCGGCGAGCCGGGGAACTGCACCTTGGTCTGTTGCTGCCAGAGCTCGGTGTAGGTGAAGGTGAGCGGCGGGAGCGTCGCGCCGTTGGCCGACTGGCGCTGGCCGGACGCCTTGCGGATGGCCTCGCGCGAGAGGCCGATGTCGGGGTTGTCCACCAGCGCCGCCTCGATGGCGTCGAGGAGGGTGACCACCTCCGCCTCGGGATCGCCGACGGCGGTGGGCTCGGCCTCGACCGTCCCGCCGGCCGGCGTGGCGCCGTCGGCGGAGACCACCGTCACCTGTCCCGGCACCGGCGGGCCGAGCGGACCGGCCGAGTCCGCCCCGGCCGCGGCGGCCGTCACCATCACCAGAACGATTACTGTGCGCACCTTGGCCAACTCCTCGCGAGACCCGGGCCGGGCGTCCGCAACCATCGTCGGTTCGGGGCCGCGTCCAAGGTAAGAACCAATCTTACCCCCGTCGCTGTTTCCGGCCCAGAGCTTCAGTTGACCGCCTCGGCCAGCGTCCCTCCCGCCGTCCGGGGAGAGGCTGGCGGGCCGACCGGACGAGATCCCCGCGATGATTGCCGAAGAAACTGCTTTGCACGCCGGTCGGCTTGATGCTATAATCCGCCCCACGGCGTTGGCAGCGCCGTAACAAGCTGGTCGGGCGAGACTAGAACCCCCGACGGAGATCGGAATGCCGAGGAAGCTATTTGTCGGTGGGCTTTCGTGGGGAACGGACGATCAGGCCTTGCGGGCCGCGTTCGAGAGCTACGGAACCATCGAAGAGGCCGTTGTGATTACCGACCGCGAGACTGGTCAGTCGCGCGGCTTCGGGTTTGTGACCTACGCGGACGAGGACGCAGCCGTGGCAGCGCAGCAAGCCATGGACGGCGGCGAGATCGACGGGCGGCGGGTTCGAATTGATTTCGCGCGCGAACAGAGCGGCGGGCGCCGCTCCGGTCCGGGTGGCGGCGGTGGCGGCGGCTACGGCGGCGGCGGTGGTCGCGGCGGCGGTGGCGGCGGCTACGGCGGTGGTCGCGGTGGCGGTGGCGGCGGCTACGGCGGCGGCGGCGGTCGCGGCGGCGGTGGCGGCGGCTACGGCGGTGGTGGCGGCGGTCGCCGCGGCGACTACGACGATGAGCCGTCCGACCGCAGCCAGCGCGGCACCAAGCGCTGGTAGCTGACCAAGGGTCGCCGGGTCGGGAGCCTTCGCGCCGGGTGGCGTGAGCAGGGGGATTCGTCCCTCGTCGGCGGGCTGGTTTCGTTGACCGGCCCGCCGATGCGTGTCTATAATGCGGCAGGCGGCCGGGTGCCGCCGGGCAGCGCATGAACGGCGTACGCTACCGCATCGTCCAGGATCTGCCCCCGCAGGTCCGCACGCCAGAGTTCGTCGACCTGGCTGACAACCAGGTCCGCGTGCGGGTGATCGCCGAGCCCGGAGGCGTGACCATCATCGCCCACGGCGCGGACGTGACGTTGTGCGAGGAGCTGCTCCGGCGGCTCGGCGCCACCGACCTCGGGCTCGACCTGTGCGGCTGACCGCCCGGGCCGCGATCGCCCTCCCCTGGCTGCTCTACGGCGGCCCCGAGCCGTCGCGTCGGGTGGCGCCGCGGAAGTGGCTGCACCAACGCGCGGCGCGAGAGGCGCTGCGCGAACGTCTGTCCGGACTGGTGGTCGCGGACCTCGCGCGCCGCGGCGGGACGATGCCCAGAGCTTTGTTCGGCGCCGAGGGCAGCGCCTTGGGCCAGCACGCCGTGTGGTCGGCCGTGGCCCGGTCGCGGTCCGACTGGCGGCTGTCGGCGGCGGGCCCGCGCTGGCTGGCCGACGCGGTGGCGGCGATGGCCGAGGACGCGCCGGTACCCGGGTTCGTGCCCGTGACCGTGGCGGACATGCTGCTGGGCGAGGCGATGGCCGGCTTCCTCGGGCTGGGCGCCGGGCTTCCGGCCGGGCTCCGCGAGCCGCTGCGGCGGCGCAACCCGTTGGCCACCGTCCTCCACCCGCAGCGCCTCGACGGGGTCGACGACCTGTCGCTGCTGCTCTCGGCCGACTGGCTGCTGCCCTACCTGACCGATCACCTGGCCCGGCGATGGATCGCCGAGGACGCCCGGCGCGGGCAGGAGCTCGACCAACGGCAGGCCGGCCAGCGCCGTTGGGCCGAGGTGATGGAGCGGCTGTTCGCCGGCTGGGCCGCGCGGCCCGAGCACCTGGCGCTGTTCGCCGTGTTCTACCCGCGCTGGCTGCGCGCCCGGGGCGGGCCGGTGGGCTTCCTGCACCACCTCCGGCAGGTCACCGTCGCCGGCGTGGCCGCGCGGGAGGCCTGGGAGACGAGCTGCGGCCGGCTCCTGGAGCCGGCGCTGCGGTTGCGCGAGCTGGCTTTCGAGCTGCGCTCGCTGGGCTGGCGGCGGACCGCGGCGGACGCCTGGCTGCTGGGCGTCTACGCCCGAGAGCTGGAGCCGGTCAGCGAGGACCTGGACGACTTGCACCGCGAGTTGTGCCGCATCATCTAGAAGCTGGGAGGTGTGCCATGAGCCGACCCTACCGGATCGTCGTGAAGAAGGTCGTGGAGCAGGAGATCACCGCCGACGACCGCTCCACGGCGCGGCTCAAGCTCGACCCGATCCTGCCCGAGGAGCGGCTCTCGGAGGTCCTGGCCGACGCGCTCAGGCGCCACGGCTGGCGGGAGACCGCCGACGGCGTGTTCGAGAAGGAGCGCGGCGAGGGCGAATCGATGACCTGCGACGTCGAATCGCGGGAGGTCACCACCACCATCCGGATCGAGACCACGATCCGGCAGGAGCTGCACAAGGAGATCCGCGGCGACACCTGGAACTGGCGACAGATGCGGGAGATGACCGCCGACGAGTTGGACGAGGTGCGCCGGCGCGAGGAAGAGAAGCTGGCCGAGCAGTTGGCGCGGGAGCCGGCGGCGGCCGGCAAGGAGACGCTCCGCGCGGAGGCCGGCGAGCGGCTCCGCGCCGGCGAGGCCGAGCGGCGGCAGGAGATCAACCGGCTGGTGCTGGAAGTGATGAGCGAGGCGCTGAAAGAGAAGGCCGGCGAGCTGGGCAATGTCGAGCGGATCGACGAGCGCTGGGACGGCGACGAGTACGAGCTGACCATCTCGGTCGCCGAGTAGTGCCCGTTCGAGCCCGTCGCGAGGGGAGGTAGCGGTGGCCGTCATCCGACTCGAGGCCTTGCCCCTGGAGTTGAGCGACGCTCAGGCGATCGACGCCGCCTACGGCGCCGAGCTGGACCGGATCGTCGAGCGCCTGCGCTCCCGGCTGAGCGTCTTGGTCGAGTGCGACAAGGTCGTCACCTACCATCTCTATACCGCCCTCCGCGAGCGGCTACGGACCGGCCAGCCGCTGAGCTGCGTGCTGGTCCAGGGCCAACCGCGGCGGCGGGCCGGCGATCGCCGGACGGCGCCGCCGGCCGAGCGGGCGAGCGACGAGCCGAGCGAGAGCGGGCTGGAGCTGGGACCCGACCAGGGCTACCTGCGCACTTTCCTGAACAACCTCCGCGCCGCCCTGGAGGAGAGCATCGGCCGCGATGATCAGGTGGTCGTCCTGCCGCACCTCGATCTGCTGACCACGACCACCAAGTCGGGCCTGACCGATCTGGCCAAGGAGACCCTGGCCTGGGTTCACGAGAACCCCGACAGCCTGTTGTTGGGGTTCAAGGACCCGACCTTCGAGATCCCCAAGGCGGTCGAGGACCTGTTCGCGGTCAAGCACCCCATTCTGGGCCTCCGCCGCGACGCCCTGCCCCGCCTCCTGCTCCGCCGCGAGGCGCGCAAGTTCTGCGACGGCGAGCTCAACCCGTACCGTTTCTACAAGTATGTCAGCGGCCTCAACGCGATCCGTCTGCGACGGCTGATGCGCCGGTTCGACGCGGCGCCGGATTTCGACCCGGCCCGGCCCGACGCCGTCGACCGCCTGTACCGCGAGCTGCGCGAGATGACCCTGGTCTCGGACTTCGAGCTGCCCAATGTCGATCTCCATCGGGACATCGGCGGCTACCAGACCATCAAGGAGATGATCGAGCAGGACATCCTCGCCCTGCTGCGCGCGCGGGACCAGGTCACCGACGAGCGCAGCGCCGCCGCCATCGAGCAGGTGGTGCCCAAGGGCCTGATCTTCCACGGCCCGCCGGGCACCGGAAAGACCTTCTTCGCCAAGGCGCTGGCGACGGCCCTGGACGCGACCATCATCGTCGTCAGCGGCCCGGAGCTCAAGGAGCGCTGGGTCGGCTCGAGCGAGGAGAACCTGCGCCGGGTGTTCACCAAGGCGCGCAAGAGCGCGCCGAGCATCATCGTCTTCGACGAGCTGGACTCCATCGCCTCGCGGCGCGGGATGTACTACGGCTCGGGGGTCGAGCACTCGATGGTCAACCAGCTTCTGACCGAGATGGACGGTTTCCGCGGGGATGAGCTGGTGTTCGTGGTCGGCACCACCAACCTGGTCGCCAGCCTCGACCCGGCGCTGCTCCGGCCGGGCCGGTTCGAGATGCAGATCGAGATCCCCTACCCCGACGACGACGACCGGCGCGAGATCCTGGCCATCTACCGCGACAAGTTCGACTTGAACCTCCCCGCCGAGGTGCTCGACTACGCCGTCGAGCGCACCGCCGACGTGGCCGACTACACCTCCGGCCTGCGCTTCACCGGCGATCATCTCTACGCGCTCTGCCGCGCGCTCAAGCGGCGCGAGATCCGCACCGGGCCGTTCGAGGTGACCAAGCACGACATCGACGACGCCCTGGTGCGCAAGCAGCACGGGACGCTCCAGGTGACCGAGGCCGAGCTGCGCACCGTGGCCTACCACGAGGTCGGCCACGCGGTCTGCTCGCAGCTCCTCCCGCACACCCCCGGCGTGCGCAAGATTTCGGTGGTGCCCGGCGAGATGAACCTCCCGGCGCTGGGTGTGATGCTCCAGAAGGCGCGCGAGAACCGGCACCTGATCACTCAAGAGGAGTTCGTCGACCACATCGCCATGAGCTTGGGCGGCCGGGTGTGTGAGGAGTGTGTCCTGGAGACCATTTCCAACGGCGCGCAGGTCGACCTGTGGCAGGCCTCGCACCTGGCCCGGATGATGGTCGAGGAGCTGGGCATGGGCGCGCGGACGGGCAACCAGTCGTTTCTGGTCCAGACCGCCACCGGCGCCGAGCGGCGGCCGGTGGGCGACGCCACGGCGGCGGTGATCGACGAAGACGTGCAGGCCATCCTCGAGCTGGCCGAGTCCCGCGCGCGGGAGGTCATCGTCGGGAAGCGGGCGTTGATCGACCGCCTGGTGGCCCTCCTCCTGGAGCACCGGACGCTGGAGGACGAGAAGCTGGAGCAGGTCTGGAGCGAGCTTGTGGCGTAGCCGCGGCATGGCTTCAAGCCCGCTTGCGCGGCGGGTTTTCGATTGACAGGTGGGGGGCCTTCCAGTATACTGTTCGGTTGCTGCAAAGCGGTACGCATCATCTGTTTCAGGGCGGCGCCTGCCCGGAGCGACCATGTTCGAAGGCTTGACCGAACGCCTGCTTGGGGTGTTCGACCGACTCAAGAGAAAGGGCGTCCTGACCGAGGACGACGTCAAGCAGTGCTTGCGTCAGATTCGGCTCGTTCTGCTCGAGGCGGATGTCAACTTCAAGGTCGTCAAGGACTTCCTGGCCGCGGTCAAGCACCGCGCCGAAGGTCAGGAGGTGCTGGCCAGCCTGACCCCCGGCCAGCAGATGATCAAGATCGTCCACGACGAGCTGCTGCGGATGCTGGCAGGCGCCCAGCCCGCGGAGCCGTGGCGGCTGAGCGGCGAGCTGCCGGTGCTGATGGTCTGCGGGTTGAACGGCAGCGGCAAGACCACCACCGTGGCCAAGCTGGCGACGCACTACGCCAGCCGGGGACGCAAGCCGCTGCTGGTGGCCACCGACGTCCACCGCCCGGCGGCCATTGCGCAGTTGCAGACGCTGGGCGAGAAGGTCGGCGCGCCGGTGTTCCAGATGGGCGACCGGCAGGAGCCGGTGAACATCGCCCGGGCCGCCGTGGCGCAGGCCCGCGACCAGGGCCGCGACCTGGTGATCATCGACACCGCCGGCCGGCTGCACATCGATCAGGCGTTGATGGACGAGCTGGTCGAGCTGTCGCGCGGGATCGAGCCCGACCAGACCTGGCTGGTGCTGGACGCCATGACCGGCCAGGACGCGGTCACCGTGGCCGAGCAGTTCGAGCAGGCGGTGCGGATCGACGGGTACATCCTGTCGAAGATGGACTCCGACGCTCGGGGCGGCGCGGCGCTGTCCATCCGGGCGGTCACCGGCAAGCCGGTCCGGTTCATGGGCATCGGCGAGAAGCCGGCCGATCTCGAGGAGTACCACCCCGACCGGATCGCCAAGCGGATCCTGGGCCAGGGCGATATCCTCAGCGTCCTGGAGCGGGCCGAGGCGGCGCTCGATCAGGACGTGGCGCGGGAGATGGAAGATCGACTGCGCAGCAAGAAGTTCGATCTGGAGGATTTCCGGCAACAGCTCAAGCAGGTCACCAAGATGGGTCCGCTGGACCAGATTCTGGGGATGCTCCCCGGCGTCGGCCAGCAACTGGCGGCCGGACAGTTGGTGGTCGACGAGGGCCGGTTGACGCGGATCGACGCGATCATCAACTCGATGACCATGCGCGAGCGCCGCAACCCGGACATCATCAAGAGCTCGCGGCGCAAACGGATCGCGGCCGGAAGCGGCACGGACCCGCGCGAGGTGAACGCGGTCCTGCGGCAATTCCGGCAGATGAAGCAGGCGTTCGGGCAGTTCGCCGACATGGAAAAGACGCCGCGTGGGCGGCGCCAACTGGAACGGCTTTTCGGCGGGAGGTAATCTCACATGGCGGTCAAGATCCGCTTGCGGCGTACCGGTGCGAAGCATCAGCCGAGCTACCGCTTGGTGGTGGCGGATTCCGCTTCACCACGCGACGGGCGGTATGTCGAGGTGATCGGGCACTACAACCCGCGGCGGCACGACGACAGCGGGCAGCCCGAGCTGCGCGTGAATATCGAGCGGGCGCTGTACTGGCTGGACAGCGGCGCGCAGCCGACCGACACGGCGCGGTCGCTGCTGCGCAAGGCGCGCGTGCTGGAGCTGAAGCACGACCGGGACCACGGGCTCGACATCACCGAGCGCGTGGCGGCCATGACCGCCCCGGTGGCCGCGCCCGAGCCGGTGGCGGCACCCGTCAAGGAGAAGCCCAAGCGCACCCGCAAGAGTGCGCCGAAGGCCGAGGCGGCGCCGGCCGAGGCGGCCGGCGCGGCGGACGAGACGGCCGGCGAGGGCTAGCCCCCGCGGGCGGCGGAGGGTACCATGACGGACGAAACCCGCATCGACGAGCTGTTGTTCTACATCGCGCGGAACCTCGTCGATGAGCCCGAAGCCGTGGACATCAAGGTGGTCGACGGCCGCCGCCTGACCGTCTACGAGATCAGCGTCGCCGACCGCGACCGGGGCAAGGTGATCGGCAAACAGGGCCGCATCGCCAACGCCATCCGGACCGTGGCCAAGGCCGCCGCCGCCCAGACCAACGCCCACGTCGCGGTCGAGATCGTGACGTGAGTGAGGAGTGGATCGTGCGCGGCCAGGTGGCCGCCTCGCACGGCGTCCGGGGTCAGGTGCGGGTCCGGCCGCGCACCGATTACCCCGAGCGGCTGCTGGCCCAGAAGATGTGGCGGCTGCGGCTGGCCGACGGCAGACTGGTCGAGCACCGGGTCGAGCAGGCCACGCCCCACCGTCACGGGCTGCTGGCCAAACTCGATGGCATCGACAGCCGTGAGGCAGCCGACGCTTTGCGCGGCGCCGAGGTGGTGGTGGCTCCCGACGAGCTGCCGCCGCTGCCTGAGGGCCAGTATTACTGGCACCAGTTGATCGGCCTGGAGGTGGTCACGGTGGACGGGGAGAGCATCGGTCCGGTGACCGACATCCTAACCACCGGGAGCAACGACGTGTACGTCACGAGCCGGGCGCTGATCCCGGCCATCAAGGAGGTCATCGAGGACGTCGATCCAGCGGCGGGGCGGATAGTCATCCGACCGATGCCCGGCCTGCTGAGCTGATGCGCTTCGACCTGATCAGCGCCGTCCCGACCATCTTCGAGGGCTGGCGCGAGGCGAGCATTCTGGCTCGCGGACAGGCGGCCGGGGCGATCGCGATCCACGTCCACAACCTGCGCGACTTCTCCACCGACAAGCACCGTACCGTAGATGACTACCCCTACGGAGGCGGCGCCGGGATGGTCCTCAAGCCCGAGCCGCTGTTCGCCGCGGTGGAGGCGGTGCGGGAGATGGCCAGACCGGCCGGGTTGGTGGTCTTGATGACGCCCCAGGGCGAGCCGTTCGGGCAGCACCTGGCGCGGGAGCTGGCGGCGGCCGAGCGGCTGATCATGATTTGCGGCCGGTACGAGGGAGTCGACGAACGGGTGCGGGAGCACCTGGTGGACAGGCAAGTATCGATCGGCGACTACGTCGTCACCGGTGGCGAGTTGCCGGCGATGGTGGTGGTCGACGCGGTGGCCCGGTTGGTGCCCGGCGTGCTGGGAGCCAGCGACTCGACGGCGGACGAATCGTTCACCGAGCCGTTGCTGGAGTACCCCCAATACACGCGCCCGGCGGACTTTCGGGGTTGGACGGTGCCGGACGAGCTGCTCTCCGGCCACCACGAGCGGGTCCGCTTGTGGCGGCGGATGCAGCAGTTGCGGCGGACCCTGGAGCGACGGCCGGACTTGCTGCGGCAGGGACGTTTGAGCGCTCAGGACCGCCGCCTGATGGCGCGGATCGTGAGCGAGACGGAGGCGCCGCCGGAGGGCGGGGAGACGAGGTAAGCGATGTCGGAGTTGATCAAGCACGTCGAGGCGAAGAATCGGGCCGGACTGAATCTTCACCCGGAGAACATCCCGCCGTTCAAGGTGGGCGATACGCTGCGCATCGAGATCGAGGTCACCGAGGGCAACAAGACCCGGCTGCAGCCGTTCCAGGGCGTGTGCATCCGCCGCAACGGCGGCGGGCACAGCGAGACTTTCACCCTGCGGCGGGTGGCCTCGGGCGTGGGCGTCGAGCGCACCTTCCTGCTGCTCTCGCCGAAGATCAAGTCGATGAAGACCACCCGCCTGGGCCGCGTCCGCCGCAGCCGGCTGTACTACCTGCGGACCAAGGTCGGCAAGGCCACCCGCATCAAGGAAGCGGCCCGCGAGTCGTGACTCACGCGCGGCGGGACATCTCGGCGAGGTAGGGCTCGATGCGGAAGCTGTTCACCGAGCAGAGCACCCTCCTGGTCGGCGGTCTGGTGGCGGTGCTGGTGCTGATGCGGATCGTCCTGGCGATGGTCCGGCCAGGCACCGGCCTGGCCCGGTTCATCCTCTGGTTCTGGCACACCGACGCGCGCCATCGCTCGCCCGAGGATCTGTCCACCCCCGCCGGCCGCGAGCGCGAGGCCGAGCGGCAGGACAAGCTGTACCACGACACGCTGCTCAACATGGACGGGACGCTGGTCGCCCTGGCGCTGGTGTTTTTCGTCATCCGGCCGCTCGTGGTCCAAGCCTTCTTCATCCCCTCGTCCAGCATGGAGCCCACCCTGATGGGCGACAGCCGGCGTCAGGACCGGGTCTTGGTGAACAAGTACCTGTACCACCTCCGCCCGCCGAAGCGGCAGGAGATCGTCGTCTTCCACGCCCCGCCCGCCGCGCTCATGGACCCGTCACAGAAGCAGGACTTCATCAAGCGGTTGATCGGCGTCCCGGGCGATGTGGTCGAGGTCCGCGGCAACCGGGCCATCATCAACGGCGTGCCGCTGGACGAGCCCTACCTGCCCCCCGACGCGCTGAATGAACGGCCGTTCCTGTTCGACGACGCCGGCGATCCCAGCGACTTCGGGCCGGTGACCGTCCCGCCGGGCAAGTACCTGATGATGGGCGACAACCGCAACAACAGCCACGATTCCCGGCGCTGGGGCCGGTACCAGAACGACACATTCGTCCACGAGCCGTTCGTCGACGCCGACCGGGTGCTGGGCAAGGCGATGTGCGTCTTCTGGCCACCCCAGGGCATGCGCCTCCTCCGCACGCCGGGGAACCGGTGACGAGTCGGCAATCGGCAGTCGGGTGGTGCGCCGTCCACGTCGTCCACGCCGTCCACTACGTCCACCAGGTGGCGAGATGCTTCCTCCCGGCACGCGAAGCATCCGCGCTCGCCGCGGGTCAAACAAAGCGGACGCCCTGAATGGAAACCCTGACCCGAGTGCACACGCTCCTGGCGCTGGACCCCGTCGTGGTCGGCCTGCTGAGCGGCTTGGTGCTGATCCGGCTGGCCATCGCCGGCTCGCTGCGCCGGCGCTACCGGCCGCGGGTCGCCCTGCCGCGCCGCGGCAGTCTCCGCGAGGGGCTGCTGGAGTGGGTCGATAGCGGCCTGCTGGCGCTGCTCTCGGTGTTCCTCGTCGTCCGCCCGTTCGTGGCGCAGATCCTGCCGGTCACCTCGCCCAGCATGGCGCCGACGCTGAACGGCGGTCCCACCCCCCAGATCGACGGGCCGAACGATCGGATCCTGGTCAACAAGTACCTGCTCCACTGTCGCCCGCCGCGGCGCGGGGAGGTGGTGGTCTTCCTCCCGCCGCCGGCCAGCGCGGAGCAGCCCGACGCGTTGCTGGTCAAGCGCCTGGTGGCGCTGCCGGGGGACACGGTCGAGATCGATCAGCTCGGCCGGCTGCTGGTCAACGACCTGCCGGTCGACGAGCCATACCTGCGCGAGCCGTCGGACATTCCGTTCCCGCGGCGGGAGCTTCCGGCCGGCAGCTACTTCGTGTTGGGCGACAACCGCAACCTGTCCAACGACAGCTCGCGCTGGTCGGGCGATCCGTTCCTGCCGGCCGAACGGCTGATGGGCACGGCGGTGGCCATCTGCTGGCCGCCCGAACGGCTGCGCCTGCTACCCTGAAGAATGCCCACACGGCCGCCGCCGGGCAACCGGCGGCGGCCGTGTCACGGTTGTCGCTGGCGCTAGAGCGCCTCGGAGTCTTCCTCACCGGTGCGGATGCGAACCACCCGCTCGAGCTCGGAAACGAAGATCTTGCCGTCCCCGATCTCGCCGGTGCGGGCCACATCCATCATGGTCTGGACGACCTGCTCCGACTTGTCGTCGGCCGTGGCCACCGTGATCTTGATCTTCGGCAGCAACGACACCGTGTACTCGTTACCGCGGTAGAGCTCGTGGCGGCCCTTCTGCTGACCGCACCCGCGGACGTCGGTCACGGTCATGCCGACCACCCCGATCTCGGACAAGGCGTCCTTGATCTGGGCCAGCTTGATGGCTCGCGTGATGCACTCGACCTTCTTCATGGTCTCTCTTCTCCCCGTGCCCTACGGTTACCGACGACCCGGAACCCGGGCGCCGGGGGAGAGACGGCGCCATCGGTCCGGGACTGGCCTGGTTGGCACGAACTTACGACTTCCTCAGCCACGGCATCATGCCCCGCAGTTCCGCTCCGACCGTTTCGATCGGGTGCTCGGCATGACGCCGCCGCAAGGCCTTGAACGAGGCCTGATTCGCCTGGTTTTCGAGGATCCATTCCTTCGCGAAGATCCCCGTCTGAATGTCGGTCAGCAGCTCTCGCATGCGGGCCTTGACCGACTCGTCGACGATCCGGGGACCGCGCGTCATGTCCCCGTACTCGGCGGTGTTGGAGATGCTGTAGCGCATTCCTGCCAGCCCGCCCTCGTTGATCAGATCGACGATCAGCTTGAGCTCGTGGCAGACCTCGAAATAGGCCATCTCGGGCGCGTAACCGGCTTCGGTAAGGACCTCGTACCCGGCCAGGATCAGCGCGCAGGTGCCGCCGCAGAGGACGGCCTGCTCGCCGAACAGATCGGTCTCGGTCTCTTCCTTGAAGCTGGTCTCGAACACCCCGGCCCGCGTCCCGCCGATACCCTTGGCATAGGCCAGCGCGCGCTCCTTGGCCTGGCCCGTGCCATCGTTCCAGAGGGCGATCAGACTCGGGACGCCCTTCCCTTCGGTGAACATCCGCCGGACGATGTGACCCGGCCCCTTCGGCGCGATCATCACCACGTCCACGGTCTGGGGCGGCTCGATCTGCCCGAAGTGGATGTTGAACCCGTGGGAGAACCCGATGGTCATCCCCGGTGTCAGGTGCGGGGCGATCGACTCGCGGTAGACCCGCGCCTGGGTCTCGTCCGGAAGCAGGATCTGCACCCAGTCGGCGCGCTGGGTGGCGGTGGCCACGTCGACCACCTCGAACCCGTCCTTGGCCGCCGCGTCCCAGCTCCCGCCAGGCCGGACGCCGATCAACACGTCGCAGCCGCTGTCGCGCAGATTCTGCGCGTGGGCGTGCGCCTGGCTGCCGTAACCCAGGACGGCGATCTTCACCCCGTCCAACTGCTTCAGATCCGCATCGTCATCGTGGTAGACCTTGGCCACTGCTGGTCCTTCCCTTCGCTCCCGGATTGTACCACGCCGCCCGGCGGCGGCGGTCAGACCGAATCGGCCGCCTGATCACCGGGCGACGGCGCCCGCCGGGCATCGGCCTCGCGCACCTTGCGCACCAGCCCGCCAACCACCAGCCCCACGGCGGCGAAGATGACTCCGTTCAGGAGCAGCACATCGACCCGCTCCAGGCCGAAGTAATCCTGCCGCGGATCGGCCGCCGGCTCGAACCGGACCAGGTAGCTGAACAGCCGCCACAGGCCGTAGATCAGCGGACCCAGCAGCCCGCCGGCGAAACCCCGCCGGAGCGCGGTCGCGAGCCGCTGGCCCGGCCGCCGGCCGTACAGCAGACCGACCACCAGCCCCACCAGCGGGCCGGCCACGGCGAGCATCAGGATCGCCCGTTCGACGACGGCTTCGTCGATCAGCTCCTTCATCTCGCCCATGCGGCGCCTCCCGGCCGGCCCGATCCTACCTTCGCCTCAGGTCGGCTGCAAGCCCCTGGCCAGGATCACCTCGCCGGTCCGGGCCATCTCCCGCACGCCGTACTTCTCCATCAGTTTGAGCATCGCGTCGATCTTGTCCCTGTTTCCGGTCACCTCGACGATCATCTCGCCCTCGGCGATGTCCACCGTCCGGGCCCGGAACACGTCGACGATCTGCATCAGCTCCGCGCGGCTCTCGTTGTCGCAGTTGACCTTGATCAGGGCCAGCTCGCGCGCCACCACCGCCTCGTCGGTGTGATCGTTGACCGAGATCACGTCGATCAGCTTCTCGACCTGCTTGCAGATCTGCTGGAGCACCTGGTCGTCGGCGTGGACGACGATGGTCATCCTGGAGATCTCCGGATTGGCCGTGGTGCTGACCGCCAGGCTGTCGATGTTGTAGCCCCGGCGGGCGAACAGACCGGCCACCCGAGTGAGCACGCCGGGCCGGTTCTCGACCAGCACCGAGATGGTGTGCAGCCGCAGTCCGGAAGCCGTCACCGAACCATTCGCTCTCATCTGGCATCCACTCCTTCCGGCTCCAGGATCGGCTCGCCGGTGTCGCCGCCGGCGGGCACCATCGGCCACACGTTCTCCTCGTCGTGGACGATGCACTCGATCAGCACCGGACCGTCGGTCTCCCGAGCCCAGCGCAAGGCCTCCTCGATCCGCGCGTCGTCGTGCAGTCGCCGCGCCTTGGCCCCGTAGGCCTCAAACAGCTTGACGAAGTCCGGCGAGATGACCGGATCGCCCTCGCCCGGCACGGTGTGCAGCCAGGTCTCCGAGTAGTTCTTCTGGTGGAACAGCTCCTGCCACTGGCGCACCATGCCCAGGTAGCCGTTGTTGACCATCAGGATCTTCACCGGCACGCGGTGCAGCACCGCCACCGCCAGCTCCTGGATGTTCATCTGCAGGCTGCCGTCGCCGGTAACCAGCCAGACTTCACGGTCCGGGCAGGCGAACCAGGCGCCGATGGCCGCCGGCAGGCCGAACCCCATGGTCCCGAGTCCGCCCGAGGTCAGGAACCGGCGCGGCTCCTTGGGCCGGTAGAACTGAGCTGCCCACATCTGGTGCTGGCCGACATCGGTGGCCACGATGGCCTCGCCGTTGGTGATGGAGGTCAGCAGATCCAGGATGTACTGCGGCCGGATCTGACCCGACTTGTGCTTGCGGTGCGGGACCAGCGGGTAGCTCGCCTTCCACTGCGCGATCTGGTCCAGCCACGCCTGCCTCGGCTCGGGCACCGTCAGCCGCGGGTGCAGCGCGCGCAGGGCGTGCTTCAGGTCCGCCTGGAGCCCGACCACCGGGACCCGGTTCTTGCCCAGCTCGGCCGGGTCGATGTCGATGTGGACCACCTTCGCCTGCGGCGCGAAGGTGGCCAGCTTGCCGGTCACCCGGTCGTCGAACCGCGCCCCGCAGACGATCATCACGTCGCAGCGGGTGATGGCGTAGTTGGCGTAGGCCGCGCCGTGCATGCCCAACATGCCCACCGCCAGCGGGTGGTCCTCGGGAAAGGCGCCCTTGCCCATCAAGGTCCAGGTCACCGGGATCTGCCCGGCCTCGGCCAGCGCCACCAGGTCGCGCCGGGCGTCCGAGGTCACGCAGCCGCCGCCGACGTACAGCGTCGGCCGCTCGGCGAAGTTGATCACCTCGGCCGCCTCGGCCACCGCCGCCGGGTCCGGGTCGGTCCGCACCTGGTACCCGCGGAGCGATTCCAGCGGCACTTCCAGGCTGCCCTCGAAGGCCTCCAACTGGACGTCCTTGGGGATATCGACCAGCACCGGCCCGGGCCGCCCGCTGCGGGCGATGTGGAACGCCTCGGCCATCACCCGCGGCAGTTCGTCCACCGTCCGGACCAGGTAGCTGTGCTTGACGATGGGCAGCGTGATGCCCGTGGCGTCGGTCTCCTGGAAGCTGTCCTTGCCGATCATCGGGCGGGAGACCTGGCCGGTGATGCAGACGATGGGGATGCTGTCCATGTGCGCGTCGGCGATGCCGGTGACCAGGTTCGTGACGCCCGGCCCGGAGGTCGCGACGGCCACGCCGACCTTGCCGCTGGCCCGCGCGTACCCGCCCGCCATCATCGCCGCGCCCTGTTCGTGCCGAACCAGGATGTGGCGGATGTCGACCTTGTGGAGCGCGTCGTAGAGAGGGATGACCGCGCCGCCGGGGTAGCCGAAGATTATTTCTACGCCCTCGCGCCGCAGGCACTCCAAGGTTGCTTCCGCGCCATTCATCACCGTTCTCCTCGTATCGCCACGACCGCCGGCCATGCGGGCTGGCCATCGCTTAGACCAACCGCCGAGCGGCACCCCAAAACGACAAAACCTCCCACCCTCAAGGGGCGAGAGGTCCCGCGGTACCACCCTTGTCGACGCCAGCCCACCCGTCGCCTCGACGGGCACACAACACCGGCATCGCTCCAAGGCGTGGTAACGGACGCCAACCGGTCCGACTTGATGACTTCAGTCGGACGGCTCGGGAGCGACGTTCGGCGCGCGTCAGTGCCGGTCTTCCACCACCACAACCGGCTCTCTGGACCGACGGAAGCGCCTACTCCTCTCCGTCTCAGCCGTTCAAGTAGCAGGCAGTATAGGACCGAGGCGAGGGACTGTCAACCCGCGCCAGAGCGGAAGCGTTCAGACCGGCTCGATGGCGGTCAGGTGGCGAAACTCCTGGTAGCGGCGGTCGATCTCCTGGCGGGTCAGGGTGCGCAACCGGTCGAGGCTGAAGTCCTCGACATTGAAGCTGGCGACCACGGTGCCGTGGGCCATGGCCGCCCGCAGGGCCGGGTCGTCGGTCGAGTCGCAGGCCGCCAGCCAGCCGAGGAAGCCGCCGGCGAAGCAGTCGCCGCAGCCGGTGGGGTCCTTGACCGTGGCCACCGGGTAGGCCGGCAGGACGAACAGCCCGTCGCCGGTGACCATCATCGCGCCGTGCTCGCCCTTCTTGATGATCAACACCCGCGGCCCGCGCGCCAGCAGCTTGTCGGCGGCCCGGAAGAGGTTCGTGTCGTCGGCCAGCATCCGCGCCTCCTCGTCGTTGAGGAGCAGCAGGTTGACCTTCGAGACGGCTTCGTCAAGATCGTCGCGGGCGATGTCGATCCACAGGTTCATGGTGTCCAGGGCGACGAACTTCGGGCTGACCGCCTGCGCCAGCACCTTGAGTTGGAGGCTGGGATGGATGTTGGCCAACAGCAGGTACTCGCTGGCGCGGTAGCTCTCGGGCAGGACCGGGTCGAACCGCTCGAACACGTTGAGCTCGGTCAGGAGCGTCGTGCGGACGTTCATGTCCTGTTCGTAGACGCCGGCCCAGTGGAAGGTCCGGCCGTCGGCGTGCTGCAGCCCCTGGAGGTCGATCCCCCGCTGGCCCAGAAAGCGGACGTGCTCCTGGTCGAAGTCGTCGCCGACCACGCCGACGATCCGGCTCGGGGCGAAGAAGCTGGCCGCCACGGCGGCGTAGGTGGCCGCGCCGCCCAGGGCGTGATCCACCTTCCCGTGCGGCGTCTCGACACTGTCGTAAGCCACCGAGCCCACCATCAACAGATCGGCCATCGCTCGTTACTCCTGGCGCCCGATGGTACCGGCAGCGGCGGGGTTTGACAACCAGGTCGGGCGGCGGAAACGGTGTCAGCGGAAACGGTGTCAGACACCGTTTCCACTCCGTTTCCAGGGAGGCAGAAACGGTGTCTGACACCGTTTCCACGTCAGGGAGGCAGAAACGGTGTCTGACACCGTTTCTGCACAGTTTCTGTCCCGGGCGCGGTGCGGGGGTTTGACAACCAGGTCGGGCGGGAGCAGGATCTGCCGCGGGAGTGATGGGACGTGTCAGACATCTGCTGCTTGAACGGTGAGTTCGTGCCGATGGACGAGGCCAAGGTCTCGATCAACGACCGCGGCTTCGTCTTCGGGGACGGCGTGTACGAGGTGGTCAACGGCCACGGCGGGCGGCTATGGACGTTGGAGCGGCACTGGCGGCGGCTGGCCCGCAGCCTGGCCGAGTTGGAGATCCGCGGGGTCGACCTGGAGCGGCTCCGAGAACTGAGCCTGGAAGCCGTCCGGCGGTCCGGCTACCCGCGGCCGATGGTCTACGTTCAGGTCACCCGCGGCGTGGTCCCGCGCCGGCACGACTGGGACCCGGAAGCGATGGTCGCGACGACCCTGATCACCGTCCGTCCGGCGCCGGTCATCCCGCCCGAGGTGCTGGCCGCCGGCGTGTCGTGCATCACCTGCGAGGACCTGCGTTGGGGCCGGTGCGACATCAAGAGCATCAACCTGCTGGGCAACGTGATGGCCAAACAGCAGGCCCACGCGGCTGGCGCGTTCGAGGCCATCCTGGTCCGCGACGGGATCGTCACCGAGGGCTCCAGCACCTCGCTGTGCATCGTCACCGACGGAGTCCTGCGCTCGCACCCGTTGACCCGGCAGGTGCTGCCGTCGATCACCCGGCAGTTCGTCCTGGAGCTGGCCGGCGACCTGGGCCAGCCGGTGCGCGAGGAGCCGTTCGGCGTGGATGCCCTCCGCGCCGCCGACGAGGTGTTCCTGACCGGCACCACCAGCGAGGTGTTGGGCGTCACCCGGATCGACGACCGGCCGATCGCCGACGGCGCGGTCGGCCCGGTCACCCGCCGGCTGCGCCGGGCCTACGACGAGGCCGTGGCCGCCGGAGCCGACGCGCCGCGCGGGTAGAGGTCGAGCGATGAGCTTCCCCATCGAGCGCTACCTGACGGTGCGGTCCTGCACCGCGCCGTCGCTCAGCCCGGACGGCTCGGAGGTCGCCTTCCTGAGCGACCTGACCGGCCTGCCGCAGGCCTGGGTGGTGAGCACCCGCTCCGGCTGGCCGCGGCAGGTGACCTTCACCGACCACGCCGTGCGCTCGGTCCACTTCTCGCCCGACGGCGCCTGGCTGCTGTACGCGATGGACCGCGACGGGAACGAGCGACAGCAGCTCTACCTGGTCCGGCCCGACGGGGGCGAGACGCGACGGCTGACCGACCGCGACGAGGCCATCCACACTTTCGGCCACTGGGCGCCCGACGGCGTCCGGTTCAGCTACGCCTCCACCGCCCGCGACCCGCGGTACTTCGACGTGTACGTGATGGATACCGAGTCGGCCACCGCGCAGCCCGTGCTGGAGGCCGACGGCACGCACCTGGCCGGGGCCTTTTCGCCCGACGGCGCGCGGCTGCTGGTGTACCGCGTGCGGGGCAGCCTGGACCAGGACGTGGGCCTGCTCGACCTGGCCACGGGACAGGTCCGCTGGCTGACCTCCGGCGGCATGCCGACCCGCTTCCAGGACGCTTGGTGGACGCCCGACGGTCAGGGCGTCCTGCTCCGCGCGGACCTGGGCTCGGACTTCCTCTACCTGGCCCGCCTGGATCTGGCCGACTGGCGGGTCGAGCCGCTGGTCCGGGACGAGTGGGACGTCGACGGGCTGGCCGTGGCCCACGACCGGCAGTTGGCCTGGACCGTGAACGAAGGGGGCGTGAGTCGGCTGCGGGTCGGCACCGAGGTCGCCTCGGTGGTGGCCGATCTCCCTGCCGGCGTGGTCTCGGGCCTCACCTGGAGCGCCGACGGGGCGCGGCTGGCGTTCCAGTTGGAGACGCCCTCGGGCGGGGCCGACGTGTGGACCTATGACCGGGCCGCGGCGGCCTGCGGCCGGGTGACCTTCAGCGACCGGGCCGGGCTGCCGGCCCACGCCTTCGTCGAGCCGGAGCTGGTCGACTACGGGACCTTCGACGGCCGCCGGATCCCCGCCTGGTGGTACCGCCCGGCCACCGCGCCGCCCTACCCCGCCGTGCTCTACCTCCACGGCGGGCCGGAGGGCCAGACCCGGCCGGTCTGCAACCCCGTGCTCCAGTTCCTGGTCAATCACGGGTACGCCGTCCTGGCGCCGAATGTCCGCGGCAGCACCGGGTATGGGACGGACTACTGCCACCTGGACGACAAGCGGCTGCGGCTGGACAGCGTCGAGGACGCCCACCGCGCTGTGCCCTGGCTGACCGACCACGGCGCGGACCCGGCCCGCATCGCCTGTTACGGCGGGAGCTACGGCGGGTTCATGGTGCTCAGCCTGGTCACCCGCTACCCCGAGGTCTGGGCCGCCGGGGTGGAGTTCGTGGGGATCGCCAACTTCGTCACCTTTCTGGAGCACACCGGCGCCTACCGGCGCAAGCTGCGCGAGGCCGAGTACGGGTCGCTCGAAGAGGACGGTGACTTCCTCCGCGAGATCTCGCCGGTCCATCGCGTCGATCAGGTCCAGTGCCCGATGTTCATCGTCCAGGGAGCGACCGACCCGCGCGTGCCGCAGATCGAGAGCGACCAGATGGTCGAAGCCCTGCGCGCGCGTGGCATCCCGGTCGAGTACCTGGTCTTCGACGACGAGGGCCACGGGCTGATCAAGAGAGTCAACCGCATCGCCGCCTACACCGCCATGGCGGCGTTCCTGAAGCAACACCTGCCGACCGGAGAAGAGAGCTGAGCGATGGCCATGCTGAGAGGCGAGCTGCCCGACCTGTTCACCTTTGCCGACGGCTGCCGGGTGCGCACCGCGGATGACTGGCGCCGGCGCCGCGAGGCATGGCGCGAGCCGCTCCACGAGACCGGCTACGGCCACCTCCCGCCGACGCCCGAAGCCGTCCGCGGCGAGGAGCTGCACCGGACCACCGTGGCCGCGATGGAGGGGGTCCACCTGACCCACTACCGGCTGGTGATCGAAGGCGGCCGGCGGCCGTTCTGGTTCACCTTGCGCCTGCTCATCCCGCCCGGCGACGGGCCCTTCCCGGTGGTCCTCTGCGGCGATGCCTGCTGGGCTTATGTCACGGCCGAGGTGCAGGCTGAGGTGCTCGGGCGCGGCTACGCCCTGGCGACCTTCAATCGAACCGAGATCGTCCCGGACATGTACACCAGCGACCGGGACACCGCGCTCTACCTGGTCTACCCCGACGGTGATTTCGGCGCCCTGGCGGCCTGGGCCTGGGGCTACCACCGGGTGGTGGACTTCCTGGTCGAGCAGCCCTGGGTGGAGGCCGAGCGCATCGCCGTGGTCGGTCACTCGCGCGGGGGCAAGACGGTGCTCCTGGCCGGTGCCACCGACGAGCGGATCGCCCTCACCGCGCCGAACAACTCCGGCTGCGGCGGCGCCGGCTGCTACCGCTGGCGGGCCGAGGGCTGCGAGACGCTGGACGACATCCTACGGGCCATCCCCTACTGGTTTTCGCGCCACCTGCCCGAGTATATCGGCCGCGAGGATGAACTGCCCTTCGACCAGCACGTGCTCAAGGCGCTGGTCGCGCCCCGCGCGCTGCTGTCGACCGAGGCGCTGGGTGACCTGTGGGCCAATCCCAGCGGCACCTGGCAGACCTTCGACGCGGCTCGGGAGGTCTACCGCTTCCTGGGCGCCACCGAGCGCCTCGGCATCTGGTACCGCGAAGGTCCGCACGCCCACGGGCTGGTGGACTGGCAAGTCTTCCTGGACTTCGCCGACCAGCAGCTTCGCGGCGCGGCGCCGGCCCGGCGGTACGACGTCAACCCGTTCCCGGACATGCCGCGGGCCTTCTCCTGGTCCGCGCCCGAGCCGGCCTGACCGCGGGAGGTCGCCATGAGCCAGCGCAACTGGCACGAGGACGTCTTCTTCGGCCTGCACTACGATCTGCACGCCAAGGCCACCGACACCGAGCTGGGGCGGGAGTTGACCGCCGAACACCTCCGCGAGCGGCTCTTGCGGGTCCGCCCGGACTGGATCCAGTGCGACTGCAAGGGACACGCCGGGTACACGAGCTGGCCGACCGAGGTGGGCAGCCCGTCGCCGGGGATCGTCCGCGACGCGCTCCGCATCCACCGTGAGGTGACCCTCGAGCTGGGCATCAAGCTGGGGATGCACTACTCCGGCGTGTGGGACACCCGGGCCATCGAGCTGCATCCCGAGTGGGCCCGAATCGCCTACGACGGGTCGCCGGACGCCAACTACACCTGCCGGCTGAGCGGGTACACCGAGCAGTTGATGATCCCCCAGATGATCGAGCTGGTCGAGCGCTACGACGTGGACGGGTTCTGGGTCGACGGCGAGAACTGGGCCTCTCGGCCGTGCTGGTGCGAGCGCTGCCGGGCGGAGTTCGCGCGCCGCACCGAGTGCGACCAGGTGCCGCTGGCCGCCGGCGAAGCGCACTGGGCGGACTGGCTGGCGTTCCACCGCGCGCTGTTCGTCGACCACGTCACCCGCTACGCCGAGGCGGTCCACGCGCGCAAGCCGGACTGCCTGATCTGCTCGAACTGGATGTACACCTGCCGGCAGCCCGAGGCCGTGGCCGCGCCGGTGGACTACCTCAGCGGCGACTTCACCCCGGCCTGGGGCGCCGACCGGGCCGCCTCCGAAGGCCGCGTCATGGACGGCCGGCGGCTGTCCTGGGACCTCATGGCCTGGGGCTTCGTCAAGACCCAGCGCGAGGCTTTGCCGTGGGTCATGAAGACGGCCACGCACTTGTGCCAGGAGCTGGCCGAGGTAATCTCCCTCGGCGGCGCGGTGATGATCTACGACCAGCCCCAACGCTCCGGCTGGCTGACCGGCTGGCATCAGGACCTGCTGGGCGAGGTGTCCGACTGGTGCCGCCAGCGGCAGGCAACGTGTCTGGGCACCCAGACCGCCTCCGAGGCGGCGGTGCTGCACCTGGCCTCCCATTACTACACCGGCAACGACCCGCTGTTCAACCTGGGCACCGCCCACGAGCCGGTCGAGGGCGCGCTGCACGCGCTGCTGGAAAACCAGCTCTCGACCGACCTCGTCCTGGAGCATGACGCCGCGCGGCTGGCGGGCTACAAGCTGGTGGTGGTGCCCGAGCAGACCCACCTGAGCGACGACCTCCAGGCAGCCCTGCTCGACCACGCGGCGGCCGGCGGCGCCGTGCTCCTCTCCGGCGCGCACCTGGCCGAGGAGTGTCCCGACCTGGTCGGCGTGTCACCCGGCGCCGGGCCCGATGACCAGCCCGCCACCAGCTACCTGCCGGTGGCCGACCGCGCGGTGCCCCTGTTCGGGCCCTGGGCGACGGTCACTCCGGGCCCGGGGACCGAGACCTGGGCGGTGACGCTGCGGCAGCAGGAGCCCGGCAAGGATGACACGGACCAGCCGGCGGTGACCGCCCGCCGCGTCGGTTCAGGCTGGGTCGTGGCCGTCCACGGGCCGCTCTTCCGCAACTACTTCCGCGGCCACTACCTGCTCCTGCGCCGGTTCATCGGCGACCTGGTCGCCCGGCTGGAGATCCCCTGGACGGTGACCGTCTCCGGCCCGCCCCGCCTCGAAGCGATCCTCCGCGGCCGGGACGATCGGCTGCTGATCAACCTGCTCAACCGCGGTGCCGGCGAGACTCTCGGTCCGAGTCGAGTGGTGGTGGACGAACTGCCGCCGATCCGTGACGTGACCGTCCGGGTGAAGCGCCCCACGCCCCCCACCACGGTGACAGCGGTGCCGGCCAGACCCCAGCCGACCTGGACCCATCACGACGGCGAGTTGGTCGTCACCGTGCCCGAACTGGCCATCCACACGGTGCTGGTCGTCGACTGACCTCACCGCTCAATGTCCGTCATCCGGCAGCGCAGTGTCTTGGCGCCGGCGGTGATGGTCACCACACCGTCGCGCGGGCCGGTGGCGGTCACCTGGCAGACGGCCTCGACGAACTCGACCGGGGCGTACAGGACACCGCCGCGGACTTCGGCCGGCGCCGGCAGGGAGAGGAGCTGTTCGAACGCCACCGGGAGCGGGTAGCCGGTGGCCGACGAGGGATCGGGCGAGCCCGGCGGCTCGGCGGTCACCACGCTCCAGCGCAGCACCGTGCCGAGGTGCCGTCCGAGCCGCAGCGAGCCGACCCGGACCGGGTCCTTGTCCCGGGCGTCGATGATCTCGACGGTCTTGGTGGCCGGCACCCAACGCGTGGTCAGCCCCGCGAACTCGGCCACCTCGCGCAGCGGGAGGAACAGGACCGGGCCGCCGAACCAGGCCCGCGGCACGGGCATCGGCGCGGCCGGAGGCGCGGCCGGCGGGGTGATGGTCCGCGCCGGCGGCGCGATGGTCTCGACCGTCGGCTCGGCGCTCTCGACCGCCACCGCCAGCAGCCAGTCGCGCGGCTCGGCCTGGCCGCCGGCCGGATCCGCGCGCCGGGTGAAAATCCCGGTCACCCGCACCCGCCGACCGTCCAGCGCTTCGGCCGCCGGCGCGGGCACTTCGGCCACCGGCAGCAAGAGGTACTCGTCGGCCGCCAGCCGGCAGCCGTCGGAGGACCGGTACAGGGTGGCCGTCACGCGCACCACCCGGGCCTGCCACTGCTCGGGACCACGCAGCAACTCCGCCAGGGTGACGTCGGCCGGCTCGACCTGTGGGTCGTCGACTTCGCGCACGGCCACCGCCTCGACTCGGTAGGCGGCGGGATCGTCCTCGCGGCGAGAGACCAGACCGCAGGCCTCGACCCGCCTGGGCTCGGCGGCCGCCCGGCGCAGCCAGGAGCGCAGCACCTCGCCGGTGACCTCGACCGCCGGCTCGGTGGCCAGCCAGCCGCCGGCTCGGGCCAGGGCGCGTTCGGCCAGGAGGACGTGCTCGTCGCGAACGAACAGATCGCCGGTCAGCACCACCGGCAGTCCGTACAACTCCGCCCCGCGCTGCCGCAGTGCCGCTGGGGAGATCTCCTCGGCCGCCGGCCCGCGCACGAAGCGCAGGTCGCCGGTGTGGTACAGCCACGGCCGGCCCTGGGCCAGGAACACCACCCGGTGCCCCTCGCAGACCATCTGCGCGTAGGACATCCCCGGCTTCGGGAGACCCAACGCGGCGTTGGGCCATTGCCGCTCCTCCAGCAGCGCCACCTCGACCTGGGCCAGGTCCAGACCGAGCCGCTGCGCCAGATCGATCCGGGCCGCGGCGGCCAACGGCGGGAGCTCCGCCGCGGCCAGCCGACCGGCCGCCATCGCCAACGCCACCCCGGCCGCGGCCCCGAGCTTCACCCACGTCCTCATCATGTTCTCCCCGGCGACCCGGTCAGTCGAGCGTCAGCGCGCGCCCGCCGGCGCCGACGGCCAGCAGGTGGTCCTGCAGCCGCAGCGTCTCTTCGATCCGCAGGTTGGTCTGCCTCAGCCGCTCGGACAGCGTCCTGGCGATGTTGCGCAGAATCACCGCGCCCAGCTCCGGGTCGCGGCGGACCAGGCGCTCGAAATCGTCGCGCCGGACCACCAGCAGCCGCGACGGCTCGGCCGCCCGCGCGCCGGCGCTTCGTGGCAGCTCGTCGATCAGCGCCAGTTCGCCGAAGATCTCGCCCTCGCCGATGGTCGCCAACGGCTCGGCGCTGTCGCCGGCGACGATGGCCACGGCGCCCGCCAGGACGATGAACAACGCCTGGTCGAGGCTGTCCCGGGCGAAGACCATCTCGCCGGCGGTGTACGGCACCTCGCGGCAGACTCCCCGCACCCGGCCGATCTGCACGTCGGTCAGGCCCTGGAAGATGCGCACCCGCCGCGCCACGTCATCCAGCTCGACCCCGCGGGCGTTGTCGCACAACGCTTCTTCGACCACCGCGGCGACCTCCCTGGCCTCGTCCACCAGCTCGGTCCCCTCCAGCTTGACCGGCAAGCGGAGCTTGACCATCTTGATCACGTCCAGCCGCTCGCCGCCGGCGAAGACCATGGCCGGGCAGTAGGCCACCGGGGTGAACCCGAGCAAGTGCAGCGTGGCCTGCATCTCCGGGGAGTGAGCGTTGACGTCGATCTGGATGTAGGCGGGATCGTGAACCGTCTCGATGTGTTCGAGCGCCAGCTCCAGCAGCGCGCCCCGGGCCCGGTCGTCGACGGCCACCAGCTCGAAGATGCGGATCTTCGAGTCGATGTCGTCGCAGACGTAACCCAGCCCGCCGACGATGGTCTGCCCCCGCCGCACCACCAGGTACCGGCCGGCGTGCGACTTGATCTTCAGGAAGCCGTACTCCAGCCGCATCCCGCCGAACACCTCGGGCCGCTGGAACTTCTCGCGGGTCAGGCGCAACAGGCGATAGACCTGCCGGTCGTCCAGCTCCGACAACTGCTCGTCGCGCGGCGACGGGTAGGGCTCGACCAGGTGTGAGACCAGCAGGTCGTCCTCGATCCCGCAGCTCCGCAAGGCCAGGGAGCCCAATGCGTGGACCTGCGGCACCACGTGGGGGTTGTTGCGCCGCAGCCGCAGCGCGTTACCGAACTGCCGGCAGACCAGGACCACGCTCTCGCGCCGGCCGAACACCGCGTAGGCCAGCGGCTCCAGCCCGACCACGTGGAAGCCATGCCGCCCGGCGATCACCTGCGCGCCGACATGAGCGGTGCGGCACTCGGCGAAGCCGAACTCGATCCGCGGCTCGGCCTCGGCCAGTCGGGCGGCCATCAGCCGCGAGCCGACTCCCCCGCCGCGCCCGTCGGGATGGACCACCAGCCGGCCGAACTCGCCGATCAGGTCATCCAGGTCGCCGACGTTGAGCATCACCGCCGCGGAGCCGATCAGCCGTCCGCCCTGCTCGGCCACCAGCCAGACGATGTCGTCGTCGAAGATGCCCTTCTTGATCCACTGCGAATCGTAGAACTCGCGGAACGGAAACGAGTCGCCGTAGACCGTTCGATAGAGGTCGATCACGGCCTCGACGTCGTGCTCGCTGACGGGCCGGATCGCGACCTCAGTATCCAAGCGGCGCAGTCCTTAGTGTCCGCCGGGCTTGGCCTTGGCCCCCGGCTTGGCGGTGCCCAGATCGGCGCGCGGCGCCTGCTCCGGCGGATGCCCGTCCCAGGCCGGCGCCGGGTCCTTGTGGAACACCTCGTCCCAGTCCGGCGGAACCGCGACGCCGTCGACCTCCCACTGCGCCAGCTTGCGGATCCGCTCCTGGTTGGCCTCGTCGGTGTAGGCCACCGCATCGCGGGCGAAGCCGGCCGGGAACTGCCAGTAGATGCGCTCGAAGGTCGTGTCGCTGACGGTCTCGTCGAGGCTTTCGCCGGGCATCAGCGTGGCGTCCAGCATGACGAAGATGTTGCGCGGGTCGCAGGCGCGCAGTACCCGCCGGTCGCGCTCCCACCAGGTCAGGGCCAGATCGCAGAAGTAATCGACCCGCTCCTCGTTCTTCGCCCCCGCCTTCTTGGCCTCGAGATGGAAGATCTTCCGCCACAGCGGGATGGTCGGGCGGTCGACCAGCACCTGGTACAGCAGCCGGCGCTTGAACGCGTCGTCGATGATGTCGTCCTTGTTGAGGTTGGTCGACAGGAACAGCCGCTGCTTGTACGGCGCGCGCATCGACGACCCGCCGCCGAACTTGACGATGCTCTCCTGCGACTCCAGCGGGTAGATGAACTGGTTCAGGATCATGTTGTGATCCTGGGTCTGCCGGCCCAGGTCGTCGAAGATGAACACGCCGTTGTTGGCCTTGACCTGCGGCGGTGCGTCGTAGACGCCGTCGAAGGCGATCTCGAAGTGCTCGACCCGGAACTCGGTCCCGACCACCACCAGCGGCGCGTGGCAGATCAGGTAGCGCTCGTCGGGCATCAGGTAGACCACCCGCTTGTAGCGATCGGCATCCTTCGGCGGCAGAGCGTCGCGCCGCTCCTTGTCGATCACCTCGTCCCAGATTCTGTGGTAGGCCGGGTCGTAGTACCGGACCACTCGGCCGTTGAACTCGAAGGCGTACGGCAGGACCGTCGGCTGGCGATCCAACAGCCGGTGCAGCCCGCCGGTCACCAGCGTCTTGCCGTTGCCGGCCGGTCCATAGAAGAACAGGCTCTTCTGCGAGTTGTAGCCCTCCTTGAGGGTCTTCACCAACTCCGGCCGGAGGGCATAGCCGGCGAAGGCCTCGATCACCTCGTCCTCGGTGACGCGGTACGAGGCTTTCGCCTGCCGCTGGACGATCTCGCAGTAGTCCTCGAAGTTCACCGGGCAAGGGCCGACGTAGGCGTCTTCCTTCTCCAGCTCGTAACAGATCCGCCGGCCGTCGTCGGTCAGGTCGTAGTGCAACGGCTTCAGGTCGGCGATCATTTTGCGGTCGCGCAGCTCGCGGAGAATCTCGTCGACCACGCCGAGGTTGACGTGGATGAAGTCGGCGATCTGCTGGAAGGTCATCTGCCCCTTCTGCTTGATGACCTTCAGCGCCAGGCCTTCCAGCACCCGCGCGCTGATCTTCGCCTCTTCGTACGTCTTGGGCTGCTTGGGCCGGAGCAATTCGTTGCCGACGACGAACTCCTCACCGTCGGCAGCCGCCTTGGCTTCGGCTTCGGCCGCCGCCGCGGCGGCCTGTTCGGCCTGCTCGGCGGATTGCTCGCCGGCCGCCTTGCGGCGCTCCCGGTCCGCCAGCTCCTCCGGACTCAGGAATCGCATGGCCACCCTCCCTTATCATCGAGCGCTCGCCCGCTCGCGTGAGTCTAGCACCCCGCCGGCGGCGCTGCAACCGGCGGGCTCCATGGCGCGTCGGTTCGCGCCCCAACTGCTATTGTAGCGTATCCGCGCGCCGCGCGTCAGCCGGCCGAGCGCAGCCAGACCCGCATTTCACCGTCGCCGCGGTTCATCCTCAGCGCGAACGGCACGGCCCGGATCGTCACCTCCTCGGCCGCCGGCGGGTCGGGCCGGTACAGGCCATCCGACCACGACACCGCGCGCTGGGCCCGGCCGCGGATGACCACGCAGCCGCCGAGCAGCTCCGGCAGCCAGTCGGTGGTCCAGCCGCCGGCGGGCAAAGCCAGCGCGTCCAGGGCCGGGCCGTTGTCCACCTCCTCCAGACAGTAAACCATCGGTCCCCGCTGCAAGGCCACCCGGCCGCGGTTGGCCGCCACCTCCAGCCGGCAATGACAGCGTTCGACCGCCATCGGCAGGTGCAGCGAAACCTCGTCCCCGGCCCGCCAGGTCCGGTGCAGGCGGGCATAGCCCCGTTGGACCGGCGCCACCGCCTCGTCGCCGTTGACCCGCAGCCGCGGCGAGCGGCACCAGCCGGGCAGCCGCAGCGCCAGCGTCCAGGGCGTCGCCGGTGTGGCCGTCACCCTCAACCGCACCGCCCCGTCCCACGGGTAGTCGGTCTCCTGCGCGAGCTCCACCTCCCCGAACGGCGTCGCCACGGCCAGCGCGCCGGCGGTGTAGAGGTGCACGTGCAGCGCCTCGTCGCTATGCCCGTAGACGTAGCCGCCGAGCGAGCCGAGGAGGCGGACTACGTTGGTCGGGCAGCAGGCGGTGCCGAACCACTCCTGCCGCCGCGGCTGGAACCGGCCGCTGTAGCGCGCCGGCTCGACCGCCAGCGGATTGTCGTAGAAGAAGCCGCGGCCGTCCAGCGAGATCCCGCCCAGCACGCCGTTGTAAAGCGCCCGCTCCAGCACGTCGGCGTACCGGCCGTCGGCCTCGACGGCGAGCATCCGGGCCGCCCAGAAGACCAGCCCGATGGCGGCGCAGGTCTCGGTGTAGGCGGTCTCGTTGGGCAGGTCGTAGTCGGTGGTGAAGCGCTCGCCCTGGGCGCTCGAGCCGACCCCGCCGGTGAGGTACATTCGCCGCTCGACGACGTTGTCCCACAGCCGCCGGCAGGCTGCCAGCAGTCCGGCATCGCCGGTCGCCGCGGCCACCTCGGTGGCGCCGCTGAACAGGTACATCGCCCGCACCGCGTGGCCTTCGGCCGACTCCTGCTCGCGGACCGGAACGTGCGCCTGGAGGTAGTCGTACGGCCGGGCTCCGGGCTCCTCGCCGCGCTCGCGCGCCTCCTGGTCGTAGTAGTGCGGCTGCCGGCCGCGCTCCTCGACGAAGTAGCGGCCGAGCTCCAGGTACCGCCGATCGCTGGTCGCCCGCCACAGTCGGACCAGCGCCAGCTCGATCTCCTCGTGGCCCGGGTACCCGCGCCGCTGGCCCGGCTCGCGGCCGAAGACGGTGCCGATGTAGTCGGCGTAGCAGCTCATCGTCTCCAGCAGACCCCGCTCGCCGGTGGCCTCGTGGTGCGCCACCGCCGCCTCCATCAGGTGCCCGGCGCAGTACAGCTCGTGCCGGTCGCGCAGGTTGCTCCACCGCTGGTCCGGCTCGACCACCGTGTAGTGGACGTTCAGGTACCCGTCCGGCTGCTGCGCCGCGCGGATCAGCGCCACCGTCTCGTCGACCTGTGCCCGCAGCGTCGGGTCCGGGTCGGTGGCCAGCGCGTAAGAGGCGCCTTCCAGCCACTTGGCGACGTCGGAATCCCAGAACACGTGCGGCTCGTTGGGCTGGCCGGGCCGCCAGTCGAGCCGGAAGGCATCGATCCGGCCGGTGGACTTGAGATGGTCGTAGACCGCCTGGAGCGAGGCGGTTCGGTTGACCCGCTGCCGCTCGGCCAGGTACCCGCCGGTGAGACGAACGTGGCGCCAGCCGACCGGCTGCAGCGCCAACCCGAACGATTCGGACACGGCCCGACTCCCATCGCTTCGCCATTCGCCGCGTAGGAACGGCTCCTCCCGCGACGAACTCGGGCTGGCGGTTGGAGGGAGCGCCATGGGTTCGTGGTCCGACGACGAGGAGCTGTTCGCCATCGCCCGCGCCGAGCTGTTCTCGGCGGTGATTGGCGACGTCATGGACACCCTCGGCCTGCTGCACCAGTTCCTGCCGCCGCAGATCCAGCCACTCGATCCCGGCATGGTGGTGGTCGGCCGGGCCATGACCGTGCTCGAAGCCGACTACCCCGCCGCGGCCGAGGCGAGCCACAACCCACTCTCGACCCGGCCCTTCGGCCTGATGCTGGAGGCCCTCGACGACCTGCAGCCCGGCGAGGTCTACGTCTGCGGGGGCGCCTCGCCGACGTACGCCCTGTGGGGCGAGCTGATGTCCACCCGCGCTTTGCACTGCGGCGCGGTGGGCGCGGTGGTCAACGGCTACAGCCGCGATACTCGGGGCATCCTGCGGCTCGGCTTCCCGACCTTCTCCTGGGGCCGGTACGCCCAGGACCAGGGCGCCCGCGGCAAGGTCATCGACTACCGCTGTCCCATCACCCTCGGCCCGGTGCGGATCGAGCCGGGCGACATCCTGTTCGGCGACCTCGACGGCGTCTGCGTCGTGCCCCGCGCCGCCGAGCAGGAGATCCTCCGCCTGGCGCTGGAGAAAGCCAGAGGAGAGAAGACGGTGCAGCGGGAGATTCAGGCCGGCATGACCTCGGCCGAGGCGTTCCGGCGGTACGGAATCATGTAGGGCGAGTGGCGAAGAACGAGGTGGCGAATGGGGCCGCACAGGCCACTCCCCACTCGCCAACTGGCTATCTCGACACCGGCCGCGGGTAGGCTCCGTAGGCGGCCACGGCGTCGTGGAACGCGAGCACCGTCTCCCACGGCACTTCTTCGGTGATGGAGTGGCACGGCGCGACGATGTAGCCGCCTCCGGAGGCCATGGTGTTGAGTGTGTCCCGGACGCCCGTCATGATCTGCTCACGGGTGGCCCGGTCCAGCACGCTCTGCTCGCCCACCCCGCCCCAGAAGGCGATGTCCCGGCCGAACTCGCGCTTGAGCTGCGCCAGGTCCATGGCCTCGGGCTGGACCGCCTCCAACACGTCGACGCCGATCTCGATCAGATCGCCGATCAGTGGCGTAACGTGGCCGCAGCAGTGGAATACCACCTTCACGCCCGACTGACGCGAGCGGATGTGCTCAACGATCTGGCGGTGCAGCGGGCGGTACCATTGCCGGTAATGCTCAGGACTCATCACCAGCGACCGCTGCGCGCCCAGGTCGTCGCCCATCCAGACCAGGTCCGTGCCGGCCTCGGCGTAGGCGCCGTAGACGGATGCCTTCCAGGCCGCGATGCGCTCCAGCAGCGCCACGAAGCCGCGCGGGTCGTCGTACGGCGCGGTCAGCGTCTCGGCGTCGCCCAGCCAGTGCTTGGCCTGCTCGAACACTCCGCACGCGTACTGCCCGCAGACCGCCAGCCCCCGTTCGTGGAGCGCGGCCGTGTCCGCCGCCGCCTGCGCCACGGCCTGCGCTTCGGGCGCCGGCGTCCACTCGGCTTCCGGCACGTCCGCCGGCCGGGCCGGCAGGGCCACACGGACGTACCGCACGTCATGGCCAAAGTGCTCGGCGAAATCGCTCGACCCGGTCTCCTGACGCAGCCGCTCCACCGCCGCGCGGCTAGGGCGCAGGTTGAACGGCACCCGGTCGGCCTCCCGCCGCGCCACCGCCGTCAACACCCGCTCGCGACTGGTCATGCCCGTCCCTTCCCCGACCCAGCGCCGACTCCTATGCCGCTTCCCCACCTCGCCGCGGTTTGACACCTCCGGTCACCGGGCATATGATGCCGTCTCCGCCGGGTGCCGCCGCCGTGGCGCCCGTCCCGAGAGCACCCCATGACCAACGAACAGCGGATCAGTCTCCTCGATATCCTGCAGAACGAGCCGCAGGCCACGCCCGACGAGATCGCCACCCGGCTCGGCCTGGCCCCGGCCCTGGTCTCGTCCGAGATCGAGCGGCTGGAGGCCGAAGGGATCATCAAGTCCTACCGCGCCATCATCGACTGGGACAAGATCGGCGGCCCGCACATCTACGCCTTCGTCGACGTGCGGGTGCGGCCCGAGCCCGACTTCGGGTTCGACGCCATCGCCCGCCGGGTGGCGCTGTTCGACGAGGTCCACTCGCTCTATCTGGTCAGCGGCGGGCGCGACCTGCTGGTCGTCCTGGAGGGTCGCGACTACCGCGAGGTGGCCCTGTTCGTGGCTGAGAAGCTGGCCCCGATGAAGGGCGTGGAGAGCACCGCCACCAGCTTCGTACTGCGCAAATACAAGCTCGACGGCCAGCTCCTGATGGCTTCCGGCGACGATACCCGCTTGGCGGTTGCACCGTGACCGGGCACCAGGACGGGCCGCGCCGCCGGGTCGCGCGGCTGGTCGAGGAACTGCCGCCGTCCGGCATCCGCCGCTTCTTCGACCTGGTGCAGTCCACGCAAGGCGTGATCTCGCTGGGCGTCGGCGAGCCGGACTTCGCCACGCCGTGGGTCATCTCCACCCGGTGCATCGAGGCACTGGAGCTGGGCCGGACCAACTACACCTCGAACCACGGGCTGCTGACCCTCCGCCAGGCCATCGCCCGGCATCTCGAAGGCTTGTACGGCGCGCGGTTCGACCCGGCCACCGAGCTGATCATCACCGTTGGCGTGAGCGAGGGCATGGATCTGGCCTGCCGCGCGCTGCTGGAGCCGGGCGACGAGGTGATCGTCCCGGAGCCCTGCTTCGTCAGCTACGCCCCCACCGTGGCCCTGGCCCACGGCACGCCGGTGACCGTCCCGGTGACCATCGAGGACGGCTTCGTCCCGCGGCCGGAGCGGATCGAGGCGGCCATCACCCCGCGCACCCGGGCCATCATGATCGGCTCGCCGAGCAACCCCACCGGCGCGGTCTACGGCCGCGAGGTGCTGCAAGCCATCGTCGATCTGGCCGTCGCGCACGACCTGGTGCTGATCTCCGACGAGATCTACGACCGGCTGCTCTACGACGGCGTCGAGCACGTCTGCGTGGCGACGCTGCCCGGCGCCGCGAACCGCACGATTCTGCTCAACGGCTTCAGCAAGGCGTACGCCATGACCGGCTGGCGGATCGGCTACGCCTGCGCCCCGGCAGACATCCTGGCGGCGATGGTCAAGATCCACCAGTACTCGATGATGTGCGCCTCGATCATGGCCCAGGATGCGGCCCTGGAGGCGTTGGCCCGGGGCGAAAGCGCGGTCCAGACCATGGTCGCCGCGTACGACCAGCGGCGGCGGATGCTGGTCGAAGGGCTGAACGAGGTCGGGCTCGACTGCCCGCTGCCCACCGGCGCGTTCTACGTCTTCCCCTCCATCCGCGCCAGCGGCCTGGATTCAGAGACCTTCTGCGAGCGGCTGCTGGACGAGGAGAAGGTGGCGGTCGTTCCCGGCAACGCCTTCGGCCCCAGCGGCGAAGGCCACATCCGCGCGACTTACGCCACCAGCACCAAGGACCTCCGCGAGGCGGTGGCGCGGATCGGGCGGTTGATGGCGCGGCTCGCCTGACGTGCTCAGAACATCGCCGCGAAGTGCTTGCCGATGCCTGCCGCCAGACGCAGCGCGGCATCCCTCAACGGGTCGGGCAGGAAGCGCACCGCGGCGTGGGTCTCGAAGGTCCAGTGGCCGGCGAAGCCCGCCTGCTTGAGGCCCAGGACCACTTCGTTCCAGTCGATCTTGCCGTTGAACGGCAACAGGTGGTGGTCGCTCTTGCCGTCGTTGTCCTGGACGTGGAGGACCTTCAGCCGGCTGCCCAGCGAGCCGATGGCCTCGCGCTGCGGCAGCTTCTGCAGGAAGGCGTGGCCGGTGTCCCAGCACAGGCCGACCAGCTCGTGGTCGAAGGCGTCGCACAGCTCGCAGAGGTCTTCGGGCACGGCGCCGAAGCGGCGGATGCCGCCGAACCCGTCGGCCGTGTTCTCGATGGCCAGGCCGACCCCGTGGCGCTCCAGGGCGGGCAGGAACTGACCCAGGAACTTGAGGTTGGCCGCGAGGGTCGCCTGATGATGCGCCCGGTCGTAGCCTCCGGCGATGGCCGCGGGGTGCATGACCATCCACGGCACGCCCAGCCGGCCGCACCAGTCGATGCAGCGGAAGGTGTCGGCGATGTTCTCCTCGGCCTTCTCCCCCCAGTAGTCGAACATCGGCCCGTGGGACTGGACGAACGGCAGGCCGTGCTGGTCGGCGGCCACCTTGATCCGGTCGACCAGCTCGTCGCCCAGCGGTCCGCGCCAGAGCTGCATCATGTCGCAGCCGTTGAAGTCCAACGCCTCGAACCCGGCCTCGGCCAGCCGCCGGACGGCCCGTTCGACATCGTCGGTGTAGTCGTACAGCACGTTCATCGAGGTCGCAACCCACATGGCGAGTTTCTCCACGCTCCGGGACACGCCCCCGAGCGTGCGTATAATACGGGCAGGAGGCGGCGTTCCCTACCGTTCCGCTGACTGCCAACCGAATCGAGCCGACCGCGTCCGGGTTGGTCCTGATCCTCTCCGATCGGCGGGTTCGGGTTGCCTGGGAGGACTGCTCGGCGAAGCTGGCCGCGGCGGATCTGGAGTCGCGGCTGCGGGCGGAGCTGTCGCCGGGCGGGTACGGCATCCATTGGCCCCTGCTCGACGAAGACCTGTCCGTCCAGGGGCTGGTGCAGGCACACGGCGGCTGACGGCGAAACCCTGCGGAGCGAGGCTGGAGCCGACCGTGTCCACCACCCGTTCCTGCGCGTTGAGCCTGACCTACGACATCGAGATGTGCACCAACTTCCCGGCCTGGGAAGATGTCTGGGATCATCTCAAGGCCGCCATCGACCAGACCACCAAGGACTACGTCAACGGCCTGGCCGACATCGCCGCCGAGCGGGGGACCAAGCTCCAGTTCTTCGTTCTGGGCGGCAGCTTCGAGGATCCCGACCTCGACTACCTGAAGCGGCTGGTGGCCGAGGGTCACGCGCTGGGGAACCACACCTACCGCCACGTCAACGTCCTGGCGCAGACCTTCCCGGACCTGCAGATCACCTACCGCAACGATCCCACGCTGGCCGACGGGTACGACGATCCGTTGGCGGCCAAGGCGGGCGAGATCGCCGCGACGACCCGGCAGATGGTCGAGCACCTGGGCGTCCGGCCGCGCGGGTTCCGCACGCCGGGCGGCTTCCAGACCGGCCTGGCGCCGGTGCCCGAGGTGCAGCAGGTCTTGCTGGACCAGGGCTTCGACTACTGCTCGGGCCAGTACCGCCTGCCGTTGCGGGAGAACCCGACCCACGCCGACCGCGAGGACGGGGTGCGCTGGAGCGTGGAGCACCTGCAACCGTACCGCTACCCGACCGGCCTGCTGGAGGTGCCGATGACCGGCATCTCGGACATCTGGGCCTTCCGCAACCAGAAGATCTCGCTGGACGAGTTCATCGCGCTCACCGGGCACGGTCTGCGGGTGGCTGCGGAAGCCGGGGGCTGCTACAGCGCGCTGATGCACCCGCAGGTCATGGCCGCCAGGGATCCGGACCGCCAAGCCGTCCGCGCGCTGCTCGACCTGGCCGGGTCGCTGGGCGCCGAGGTGGTGACCAACGATCAGGTCGCCGACCGGGTGGTCGCCGACGGCGGGTAGGCGGAAGGACATCGCCGGGCGGGGGCCTAACCGGCGGCGGGAAGGTGGTAACGATGGACAAGCTGCGGGTTGGGATCCTCGGGTTGCGGCGCGGCCGCACGCACTTGCGGAACTTCCTGGCGGTCGAGGAAGCGGTGGTGATCGGCGCCGCCGAGCGGCTCGAGGAGCATCGCGAGCTGCACCGCGAGGCGATCGAGGGCCAGGGCGGGACGGTGGTCGCCGAGTACGAGGAGCTGTTGGCGATGAAGCCGGACGCCGTGGTCGTGGCGACCAACGGCAAGCTCCAGGCGCGGCACTCCTGCCAGGCGTTGGAGGCCGACTGCGCGGTGCTCTCGGAGATCCCCGGGGCCTACACGTTCGACGAAGTGGTGCAGTTGCGCAATACCGTCGAGAAGACCGGCGGGTACTACATGGCCGGCGAGAACGCCTGCTTCTGGGACTTCTTCCGGTACTGGCGCAAATGGGTCCGCGACGACCGGCTGGGGTTCGTCTCGCTGGCCGAGGGTGAGTACCTGCACTATTTGCCGGCGATGGTCCAGACCGCGACCGGCGAGCGGATGAAGCCGTCCGAGGCCCGCGAGCAGGGCCTGCGCGAGGTGGTCCCGGTGTGGCGGGCGGACCAGCCGCCGATCCAGTACCTGACCCACGACCTGGGTCCGTTGCTGGAGGTGCTGGACGACCGCTGCGTGTCGGTAAGCTGCCGCTCGGCGGCCTGGCGCAGTCCCGAGACGCCGCTCCGCTCGGACGGCCAGTTCGCCCTGTTCGAGACCGCCCGCGGGACGTTGATCCGCATACTGGTGACCCTGAGCACGCGCGAGCCGGGCGCGCACCGGTACCGGCTGCTGGGCGTCAGCGGCTCGGCCGAGTGGTTCTCCGACCTGGGCGGCGCCCGGCTGTTCGACCGCGACCGGGCCGAGAGCGAGGGCTGGCTGAAGCACGATCTGGGCTACGCGGCCAAGGATCAGGACACCTCGACCGGCCACGGCGGGGCCGACCTCAAGATGGCCAGGGTCTTCACCCGCGCACTGTTGGCCGGCGACCCGCCGCCCATCGACGTCTACCGCGGCGTCGAGTATTGCCTGCCGGGGATTATTGCCAACCAGTCGGCCGAGCTGGGCGGGGCGCCGCTGCCCATCCCGGACCTGCGCCGGACCCCGTTCACCGGGACCGCCTTCTGGGACTACGTCGACCTGCCGGACCACGAGCCGCCGGAGCCGGCGGAAGGCTAACTATACGGTGACAGTATACCTATTTCCGGCTCGACAGGCCGAGGGTTGATATACGGTGACAGTATACCTATTTCCGGCGACAAAGAGGCAGCAGTAGCCCTCAACGTGTCGAGCCGGAAATAGGTATACTGTCACCGTATATCAACCCTCGGCCTGTCGAGCCGGAAATAGGTATACTGTCACCGTATAGTGGAGGCTGCCATGACGACCACCAGTTGTTGCCTGGCCTGCTGCGGCTTGGGCCTGGCGTTGACCGCCGTCGGGGCGGTCGAGCCGCCGACCGAGGACCGGCTCACCGGGCCGGATCGCGGGCCGTTCCGCCGCCTCTTCCTGGACGCCATGGTGGTCGAGGAGTCGGCCGGCTTGGAGCGCGTCTTCCACGTCGCCGTGAAGCACCCGGCCAATCCGGTGCTGCGGGCCGAGCAGGCTTGGGAGAAGACCGGCGCCTACAGCGGGCCGTACCTTTACGGCACCGTCATGTGGGACGAGGGCAAGCTGCGGATGTGGTACCACGGCCACTCCGGCGGCTATCTCAACGGCTACGCGGAGTCGCGCGACGGGGTGGCCTGGACCAAGCCCAGCCTGGGCCTGTGCGAGTACCAGGGCTCGAAGGACAACAACCTGTTCTTGTCCGTCTGCACCGACCCCGAAGAGAAGCCGCCGTTCGCTTCCTCGGGGCAGTGCCACAACCCCAGCGTGATCAAGCAAGACTGGGAGAAGGACCCGGCCAAACGCTACGCGCTGTACTGCTACGGTGCCGACTACCGCCGGCCGCGGGTGGCCTTCTCGCCCGACGGGCTGCGCTGGTCCTTCGTCAAGGAGACCGCCGAAAAAGGGCTGTTCGGCTCGGGCGACGTGGTCAACTTCTGCCGCGACCCGTACCGGCAACGGTTCGTGGCGACGATGAAGACCGGCAACCGCCGCGGCCGCGCCGCCGGGGTGGCGGTCTCGTCGGACGGGCTGACCTGGACCAAGCCGATCGAATCGCCGGTCATGGTCGCCGACGATCTGGACCCCGACGCCACCCAGATCTACGGCATGCCGGTGTTCTGCTACCAGGGCCTGTACCTTGGTCTGCCGTGGATCTACAACTCCCGTTGGTTCAAGGACGGCGCGTACACCGACCAGCGGATGTACGAGGCCGAGAAGTCCAGCCCCTGCACCATGGACGTGCAGCTCGCATGGAGCTGGGATCTGGTCAACTGGACCCGGCCGCCGCAGCGCCGGCCGTTCATCCCACGCGGTGGCGAAGGCGCGTTCGACAGCGGGATGATCTACACCGCCCGCGGCCCGGTGGAGATGGGCGACGAGCTCTGGTTCTACTACGGCGGCTGGGTCGGCGCCCACAACCAGACCTCGGCCCGGTCGAACATCGGCGTGGCCACGCTCCGGCTGGACGGCTTCTGCTCGGTCCACGCCGGAGAGCAGGAGGGCTGGCTGATCAGCCGGGTCGAGCAGCTCGGCGTGCCGCGGGTGACCATCAACGCCAAGACCGGCCAGGGCGGAGTCGTCCTGGCCGAGGTGCTGGACCTGGAGAACCGCGTCGTGCCCGGTTTCTCGCGCGCCGAGTGCGTGCCGTTCAGCGGCGACGCGGTGGCCCACACGCTGACCTGGCGGACAGCCGAGTTCCCGGCCGAGTCGCGCTTCGCCGAGCGCAAGATCCGCTTCATCCTGAAGAACGCCGACCTGTACTCGTACCTGCCGGTATTCGCGACCCGGCCGGCGCTGGTGGTCTACGACCCGCGGTCGGGCAAGCTGCCGGACGATCCGTCGCTGGCGGCCGACCAGCGGTTCGTGCGGTCCGGCGATCCGGCCGGATTCCAGGTGCTCGAGGTCGGCGGCCGGCCGGCCCTTGATCTGCACAGCGTCGCGGCGCGGAAGACCAATGCCTCCTACCACCGCGACGCCGACTGGACCGATGCCGACGACTGGGCGGTGGAGGCGTGGGTCAAGGTGGTCGACCAGGGCACCGAGCCCAACTACGGCCTGGCCATCTTCATGGCCGGCGACCGGTCGCGCTCGGCGCAGCTCTACCTGGCGGCTGGTGCCACCGGCATCAACACCACCGCCGGGCAGACGCACCAGACCTTGACGCAGGTGCCGATGGACACCACCGGCGCGTTCCACTGGTACCGGCTGGTCCACGAAGGCGGGCCGTCGGGCCGGGTGGCGCTGTTCGTCGACGGCAAGCCGGTGGCCGAGCTGCCCTACGCGGACCTCGGCTACCGCGAGTTCCGCGGGACCAACGTGATGTTCGGCCCGAACGCGGGCCACCGCGAGGGCCACTTGCAGTTCGCCGGTTTCGGTTACCGGATCGGCGGGACGGAGGTCATCTTCGGACCGGTGCCGTGATCCGCCCTACCCCGCCAGCAGCGCGTCGATGTGGCGTTTCAGGTGCTTCCCGACCACTTGCCGGTGCAGGTCACCGTTGGCCTTGAGCACCTCCAGGATGGCGTCCTTGAAGGTCCCGCCGTCCGGGCGCCGGCCGGTCTGGAGGACCGACCCGAACGTCACGTGGAGCACCTGCCGGCCGCCGTTCTCGTTCAGGTAGATCCGTTCGGCCGACGCCGGGTCCAGCAGACCGGGCTCGGGCAGCAGGGCCAGGTTGGCCGAGACGTGGTAGCTGGCCTTGTCGGTCTCGTACCGGCCGCGGGCGAACCCGACGATCTCGGCGAACAGCGCCGGCTCGATCCGAGCCACCACGCGCAGGGCCTCCAGATAGCTGGTGCCGGCGGTCTTGACGTGCAGCAAATCGCCGCAGACGCGGCCCAGGATGGGGTAGATGGCGAACTTGTCCGAGCCGCTGTGGACGCTGATCTTGTACGGCCCGCAGGTCCGCGCGATGGCGTGGTGGACGCGTAGCGAGGCTTCAAAGGCGGCCAGGTCGCCCTGGTAGTCGATGCCCTTCTCGAACTCGCCGACGAACCGCGGCGCGAGGCTGACCACGGGCACGCCGCGGCGCTTCAGCTCCAGAGCGACGAAGAGATGCTCCAGGGCCGAGGTGGGTGTGTCGGTCTCGTCGACCGAGACCTCGATCTCGTAGGCCCGGCCGGCGCAGGCGGCGGCGATCCAGCCGCCCATCTGCTCGGCGTGAGCGACCGCGCGGCCGTACTTGATGGCCGCCCGGACCAGCGGCTCGCGGTCGGCGAAGGTCAGCGGATCGGCGCCGTCCAACGCGAACGTCCGGCCCAGGTAGAGGTCGCACAGCTCGTCGGCCGAGGCGAAGGCGCCCGCGGCCAGGGCCGCGTCCAGGGCCCAGGTGAGCGAGCCGGGGTCGTACCGGTCGGCCATCGGATCGACGTGTTCGGACGGGTCGATGGTGAAGAAGGTGAACCCGGCCGAGGCGGTGCGCTGGACGTCTTCGGGATGCTTGAGGTGGTCGGCGTCGGCGCCCCAGGGCTCCGTCCAGCCGAGCCCGGCCACGGCGCACTCGGCCGCCGCCATGACCTCTTCCGGCGAGCGCCCGGTGCGGCTCATCTCGCGGATCGACTGCTGCGCGAAGATAGGCGCGAAGGGCGTGCCCCGGACGGCGTCGGCATGGCCCGGCGTGGCCAGGCCGAGACGGTCCCCGAAGCCGAACGACGGACGCAGCCCGAGCACCCGCGGGCGGTTGGCGATGGTCATGGCACGACTCCTGGCTACTGGCTACTCGACGGTGACCTGGATTCGCGTTACGCGGGCGGGATCCTCGTGCCACCGCGCCAAGGCCGCGCCGGTCTGGTCGAGGGCGACGGTTTCGGTCACGGCCTGGTCGACCGGGAAGCTGCCCGAAGCCAGGAGCTTGATCGACTCTTGGAAGTCGCCGCGGGTGGCGTTGCGCGAGCCAAAGATGTCGAGCTCCTTCAAGATGAACTGCTTGGTCTCGTAGGCGACCGGCTGGCCGGCGTACCCGACATAGACCACCCGCCCGCCGTGGCAGACGGCTTCGACCGCGGCGACGAACGTCTCGGGCGTGCCGACGGCCTCGATCACCACTTCCGGCCCGTCGCCCTCGGTCAGGGCGGAGAGCTGCTTGACCACGTCGCCTTCCCGGCCGTCGACCACCTTGTCGGCGCCGGCGGCGGTGGCCAGCTCGAGCTTGCCAGGGTCCAGGTCGACCGCCAGCACCCGCGCCGAGCGCCGGTGCGCCGCGGCGACGATGCCCAGCCCGACCGCCCCGCAGCCCAGCACGGCCACGGTGTCGGCCGAGCTGACCCGCGCCCGGGCCGCCGCGTGCGAGCCGATGGCCAGCGGCTCGACCAGCGCCAGGGCTTCGGGCGACAGCCCGCCGGCGGTCAGCACCTTGTCCGCCGGCACGGCGAGCCGCTCGCACAGCGCGCCGTCCCGCTGCACGCCCAGCGTCTGGTTCGACCGGCAGGCATTCGGTCGATTCTTGCGGCAGGCGGTGCACAGGCCGCAGCTCGTGTAGGGCACCACCGTGACCCACTCGCCGACCGCCGGACCCTGGGCCTCGCCGCCGACCTCGATCACCGTCGCCGCCAGCTCGTGCCCGGGAACTCGCGGGTAGGCGACCAACGGGTTCCGGCCGCGGTAAGTGTTGAGATCGGTGCCGCACAGCCCGATCCGCCGGACCTGCAAGAGCACCTCTTCCGGCCCGCAGTGCGCGTCCGGGAGCTCGCCCACTCGGACCTCACCCGGCGCGTCGATGAACACCGCTCGCATGCTCGCGACTCCCTACAAGCCATACCACTCGATCGCGGTCCCGCCCATCACCGCGGCGCGCTCGGCCTCCGACAGGTCGGCGCAGAACTCCCACACGGTCCGGTGCCAGAGCCCGTAGTCGGCACCCAGCAGGCACACCGGCCAGTCCGACCCGAACATCATCCGCCGCGGTCCGAACGCTGACATCGCCACCTCGGCGTAGACCCGCAGCCCGGTCGCGGTCCACTGCTCGGGGTCCGCCTCGGTGACCATCCCGGAGAGTTTGCAGGTCACCTGTTCGCGTTTCGCGAGCGCGCGCAGATTCTCGCGCCACGGCTCCAGGACTCCCTCCCGGATGCGCGGCTTGGCCAGGTGATCCACCACGAACCGCTGCTCCGGGTGCCGGTCGACGAAGGCCAGTGTGGCCGGAAGCTGCCGCTCGTGGATCAGGATGTCGTACACCAGACCGTACTCCTTGAGCCGCGCCACGCCGCGGTTGAAGTCGTCGCGGGCGAGGAACTCGCGGTCGGGCTCGTCCTGCACCACATGCCGCACGCCGGCCAGCTTGGCCTGCCCCGCCCGTTCGGCCAGCGCCTCGTCGACGGCGCCGTCGCCCAGCGGGACCCAGCCGACCACCCCGCGAATCCACTCGTGGCGCGCGGCCAGCGACAGCAGCCAGTCTGTTTCGGCCAGGGTCTGCCGCGCCTGCACCGAGACCACGCCGTCCACGCCGGCGGCGGCCAGCTCCGGTTCGAGCTGCTCCGGCAGCCAGTCGCGGCGAAGGACGGTCTGGCCCTCGCCGATCCAGCCGTACTCGGCGGGATGGTAGTGCCAGAAGTGGTGGTGGGCGTCGATCACCATGGCCGGCTACTGGTTCTCCGGCAGGCCGCTGGGCCAGGTGACGTTGTGGATCGGCGCGAGGATGTCCAGCACCTCGGCCAGCAGAGCTTCGTCGATGGGCTCCTCGACCCAGGCCACGTTGGCGGCGAGATGGTCCGGATCGGCCGTGCCGACCACGGTGGTGGCGAGGCCGGGCCGGCTGCAGGCGTACTGCACCGCCAGCTTGCTCAGGTCGGCGCCGCGCTGGCGACAGTGCTCGGCGGCCCGAGCGCAGGCCGCCTTGACCGACGCCGGCGCCGGGTGCCAGCCGGGCGGGCCGCGGTGGGTGAGCAGCCGCATCGCCAGCGGCGAGGCGTTGATCACGCCCACCTGCTTCCGTTCAAGGTACGGCACCAGGTCCAGCAGCGAGGTGTCGTTGAGGCAGCCGTGGCAGTAGGACAGGATGGTGTCGACCGGCGTCTGATCCAGCACCGCGGGGTAGATGGCGAGCGGCAGCCCGGTGATGCCGATGAACCGGGCCTTGCCCTGCTCGACCGCCGACCGGAGCGCGGGAATGGTCTCGTCGATCACCGGCTGCAGCGGCACGAACTCGAGGTCGTGGCACTGGATGAGATCGACGTGGTCGACTCTCAGCCGGCGCAGGGAGTCATCCAGGCCGGTCAGGATGCGTGACGGCGAAAAGTCGAACTCGCGGTCGCCGTAGCGGCCGACCTTGGTGGCCAGCACGTACCGGTCGCGCGGGATGCCCGCCAGCGCGTTGCCCAGCACGGTCTCGGCGCGGGTCAGGCCGTAGAACGGGGAGACGTCGATCAGGTTGATGCCCAGTTCGAGCGCGACCCGCACGGTGCGCGCCGCGGCCTGCTCATCGACCGGGCGGAAGACCCCGCCCAACGACGAACCGCCGAACGCCAGTCGCGAGACCTTCAGGCCGGTTCGGCCGAGCTCCCGGTACTCCAAGACAGACTCCCGCCCACCGATTCGCGGCGCGGAGCGGTGGTCCTGCCCGGCCCGGCCAGCCCCCGGCCTACTCCTTGGCCGGCTTCTCCGGCCCGCCCTTGGCCAGCTCCTTGAGCAGGATGGCCGACCGCTCGTAGGCCACCGCGCGGGCCAGCCGGTCGGCGCTGACGGTGGGCCCGGCGGCGACCGTGGCCGCGGGCTGATCGGCGTGATCGATCGCGTAGATGGCGGCCTCGGTCAACTCGCCGCAGATGGCCGGCCCGAGCCGGGCGAAGTCGATCGGCTTCATGTAGTAAATGCGCCGGATGCCGTCGAGGAACATGACGTTCAGCCGAGGCAGGAGCCGGTGGTCGGGGGCGAGGCCGGTCACGGCCAGGACCGCGCGGGACACGTGCTGCGGAGCGAAGGCCTCGAATCGGCGCGGGTCCGGGGTTTCGCGGGCGTCGCGCATGAGCATCCCGATCTGGTTGAACACGGCTTGGTAGCGCTCGTTGGTCTCGGCCTGCCGGCGGGCCACCTCGGCGGTGGCCTCGGGCGTTTCGGCGGTCGTCTCGGTCACCCGCGCCTGCTGCTCGGGGCCGAGCCCCGCCAGGACCTCGCGGTAGGCCGCCGCCCGGGCGTCGCCGCGGGCCTGGTCCAACTCGGCCAGCGTGCCGTACAGCTTGCCCAACTGGGCGTACAGCTTCTCGTCCATGGGCTGCCCCGAGAGGAGCGCCGCGCGGCGGGCCTGGAGCGCCGGCACCGCCGCCTTGCGGGCGTCGGCGGCGCGCTTTGCCAGCACCGCCAGACGCTGGGCCAGGGCTTCCAGCGGTGCCGCCAGCTTGGCCGCCTGCTCGGCGGTGACGCCGAGGTCGAGGAAGACGTTGATCGCCACGATATCGTCGTAGGCCAGTCGGGCGTAGCGGGCCTTCTGCTCCTCGCCGGTCTGACCCCAGGCGACCCCGGCCAGGAAGATCGCCAGGACGGCTCGGACAGCTCTCATGTCACTCTCCCGCCGGCAGTCCGGCCAGGGCCTGGGTCAGCGCCGCGGCGGTGGCCGGGTCGGCCAGCCAGGTCCGCCACTCCGACCGCGACATCAGCGGCCTGGTGCCAGGCACCGGCAGCGGGGCCAGCGCCTGCAGGACGCGGTCGCGCAGCCCGGCTCGCTGGCGCATGTGGTCGGCCGGTTTGAGCGCCCGGACCTGATCGAACACGGTCTCCAGCGCCGTGGCCCGGTCGGCGGTCGCGGCCGGTTCGGCGGCCGGGTAGGCCACTCCCACGAGCTTGGCCACGCGGTCGGCCTTGCCGGTGCCGTAGTCGGTGTCCGAGGCGGTCCGGACCCAGGTATTCAGCTCCTCGGCCGCCTGCTCGGCCGCCGCGACCCGAGCCACGTCCCGCTGTCGCTCGGCGGCCACGCGCGCGGCGTGCTGCTGGTCGCTTTCCAGTCGCTGCCGCTGCGCGGCCTTGAGGATCTTGTCCACCGCCTGCATGGTCGAGTCCATCCGGCGATCGATGGCCTTCCTGGAGGCATTGTAATCCTCGGTCGCGGTCCGGATCAGTTTGAGCTGCTCTTCTCCGGGCTGCTCCCCGCGCAGCAAGGCGTACTCGATGGCGACCACGGCCTCGCTGGTGGCCACATGCAGCTTGCGGCGGGCGGCCTCCAACTCCGCGGTGGCGGCGCGGAGCGCGGTCATCTCGGGCACCATCGCCTGGGCCTGCGCCCTGGTCAGGCGCAGCTCCCAGACCTGCTCGAGGATCCGCACCTCGTCGTACAGCTTGCCCGGATCGACCACCGCCTGGCCGAAGGACGGCGCGGCCAGAGCGGCGACGAGGATCAGGGTTGCGCGCCAGGCGTGTTGCGGCATACCATGTCTCCGGCCGCCGGCGCGGCGGGCTGGACACTCCCTTGGACGACCCGACGGCGCGGTGGGTTTGGCGCCGGGACCGGAATTCGCGCGGATGAGGCTCCTCGACCGACAGGTGGCGCGCGAGCTGGTGGCGCCCTTCATGGCCGGGGTGCTGGTGTTCATCGGCGTGATCCTGGTCAACACCATCGTCAACAACGGGCCGGCGCTGTTCGCGCTCAACCCGCCGTGGCGCGTGGTGCTCCGCTGGCTGGCGCTCCGGGTGCCGATCATCCTCACCTACGCCCTGCCCGTGGGCTGCATGTTGGCGACCTCCCTGGTGGTCATCCGCCAGGGCCGCGACAGCGAGATCACCGCCTGGCGGATGGGCGGTGTCGCCGTGCGGCGGATCTTCGGTCCCTTCTATCTGGCCGGGCTGGCAGTCAGCGCGCTGGCCATCATCAACAACGAGTTCGTCGCGCCACGGTACAGCACCCGCGCCAACGAAGTGCTGATCGAGCAAATCCTACAAGGGCCCGGGGCGGGGGTCAAGACGGACATGCCGTTCCGCAGCGGCGAGGAGACCGTGGCCCATGTCGGGCGGGTGGATCTGCAGCGCGAGGAGATGTACTTCGTCCTGGTCTACCGTCTGCGCGAGGGCCGGCCGATCGAGGCCATCTGCGCCCAGCGCGCCGTGCGGCAGGGCGGCCGGTGGAAGCTGCTCAACGGCCAGCACAACTGGTTCGACACCGACGGCCGCCTGTCGCGCAGTGAGCGGTTCGACGAGGCCCCGGTCACCTTCGCCGCCAACATCGCCGAGCTGTGGGAAGACCAGGACGAGCCCGAGCAGGCCACCGCCGCCGAGCTCATCCGCCGGATGCGCCTGTACCAGTCCGTCGGCGACAAGGTCAACGCGCTGCGGATGAGCTACTTCCTCAACGCCAAGTTCTCCATCCCGCTGACCTGCCTGGTCTTCACCCTCCTCGCCGCGCCGCTCAGCCTCCGCTTCGCCGGCCGCGGCTGGCACCCCATGGCCGGGGTCTTGGTCACCATCGGCGTGGTCTTCTTCTGCAACGGGACCATCAACTGGGCCAAGGCCATCGCCCTCAGCGGCCCGGCGCCGTGGATCCCGCCCGTCCCGGCCGCCTGGCTGCACGTGGTCGTGTTCGGCGGACTCGCCGCCGTCCTGGCGCGGCAGGTCGAGCGGTAAGCCGTCACGGCGCGAGCTTGAGCAAGCCGCCCGCCGGCACCGTGACCGTCTTGGCGAAGTCGCCCAGCAGGTCGAACCCGGGGCCCGGCCGGACGGTGATGGTGACCGCCTCATCGAGGGGGTTGTTGACCGAGATGACCGCCTTCCCCGGCCGCGCGTCGTCCAGCTCCAGGAACACTTCCGGCCGCTCACAGACCAGCAGGTTGCCCAGGTAGACGCGCTTCTCGCCCTGGTCGGTATCGATCTGCGCCAGGCCCGTGCCATCCTCGACTCCGAAGCGCAAGAGCTGGTTCTCTCCGGCCACGGTCTGCCGGTCGGCGTACCGGTCGCCGACCGGGCTGGTCCGCCAGACCGGAATCACCAGCCGGTGCTTGCCCCGGTACAGGATACCCGCCGGCCAACGCTCGTTGAGGCCCTCGATCAGGACCGGCAGATGGAACGGCAGCCTGGCCTCGGAGACGGTCCCGGCGAAGCCATAGCCGTCCGCCTTCAGCCGCAGCGTGAAGCGGGTGTCGGCCACGGCGCCGTGCTCGGCGACGACCGTGTAGGCCGGCTTCCCGCGCAGCCCGAAGCCGGTGCAGATTTCCTCGACGAAGGTGTTGTCCGGCCGCCCTCGGACCGTGTCCCAGACCGCCAGGTAGCGGTAGCGGAGGTGCTCGCCCTTGGCCAGCCGGCCGTCCACCTTCACCTGCGCGGACAGATAGGCGCCGCGGGTCTCCTTGTTGAGAATGGCCTCGTAGAGCATGCCCGGCTGAAGCGGAATGATGGCCCGCGACCCGCCCGGCGGCGCCAGTTGGGCGACGTAATCGACCCCGTCCAGAGTGGACCGGCGGCTGACCAGCCGGTCGTCGAGAACGGTGCACTGCGCCGGGCCGCCGGTCGGCTGGACCAGCAATGTGGCCGCGTCGGCGATCCACGGCGAGCGGAACACCGGCACGCGGCCCTGGGGCAGGTCGAGGTCGCGCAGCAGCTCGTAGTCACCGTCGATCAGGTAGACCGAAGTGCCGTCCGCCCAGGGGGTGAAGAGGGTCTGCCGCGTACGCCCGCGCCACAGCGTCTGCGGCTGCGCCAGCTCCGCCTGATCGTTCTGGTTCCAGTTGGCCGAGGCGGTGGGCGGGTAGTGATGGTCGATCAAGTCGTCCTTGATCCAGCCGAAGCGGCTGACCAGGGTCAGGCGCTGGTCCACCGCCGGGCGCTCCGACTCCGGCTGCCAACCGAAGGGGAAGAAGGTCCCGCTCTCGGCCTGCCGGTCGATGTACGACTCCAGCCCGCGCAGGGCATGGACCTTGACCGCCTCGTGCTTGCCGTAGGTGTAGGTGTTCAGGTTGTCGGTGCAACGGACGACGTGGATCTCCTGGATGTCGGTCCAGCCCGAGCTGCCCAACATCCGCCGGCCGTCCAGGTCGGTGGCGGTGACCAGGAGCTGGCGGCTCCGGTCCTGGTACCCCTCGAACTCGCCGGTCCACTCCTTCACTCCGGCCAGCACCACCCGCCGGCGCAGCCGCGGGCCGTCGGCCAGGGTCATCTCGCGCAGGCCGACCGGCGACGACAGCGCCACCCGGATGCGGTACCGGTCGTTGTGCGGGATGGCCAGGTCGGCCGAGCCGAAGTTGTAGACGCGGAAGTCGTCCAGCAGCGGCCCGCCGGAGACGAACGAGGTCCGGTGGAAAACGTAGCTGCCGTGGTGTGTGGCGCTGGTGCCCGACAGCGCGCTGATCACGTCGGGCAGCTCCCACCAGCGGACATATGTCTGATGCGGCGCGGCGGCAGCGGCGCGGACCTCATCGGCCGAGCCGGCGAAGCTGACCACCACCGGGAACAAGTCGAAGCCCCGGTCCTGCAGGCCGAGGTAGGTCTCCGTGGCGTCGTCGACCACCTGACCCGCGCGCAGCGTGTGGACGGCCAGGCCCTTGAAGTTGCCCTGGTACCAAGCCGGCTCGGGACTGTGACCGGAGTCGGTCAGGATCACCGGCGGGAACTGGTAGCCGCGGAAGACAAAGTTGTTCTTGACGATGGTCCCGGGCCGGTCGGGCACCAGCCAGTCGGGCTTGGGCCAGGTGAGTTGCCGGCCGAAGGTCACCCACTGGTTGCCGGACTGGTCGCGGTAGGCGAACCCGGGGTACGCCTGGAAGCGGTCGGTCGAGGCCGTCTCGCAGAGCTCCTTGAGCCGGGCCAGCTTGTCGGCGGTCAGCCCGGCCAGGTCCTCGGTGAAGGCGGCGAAGTCGTAGCCGGCGGTCCGAGCCGCGGCCAGGAGTTGGTCGGGCGCTTCGCGGCCCACCGACAGATTGCTCTGCAAGCCGATCAGCCCACGGTAGGTCCGCGGCTGGGTCCGGCCCTTCAGCTCGACCTTGTCCCAGTCGACGGTTTGGAAGCCGACCTCGTCGCCGATGGTCGCCGGCGGCGGGGCCACCGGCACCCCGCCCAGCTTGCCCCGCGACGGCTGGCCCAGCCAGCGCAGGAGGTTGATTACCAGCGCACGACCGTCGGAGGGCTTGCCCGGCAGATTCCCCTCCATGATCAGGCCGCCTCCCCAGAACGGGTGGTAGGCATCGACCAGGTAGGCCGAGCCGACGGTCGGCCAGAGCGCCAACCGGCCGGCGTCCACCTGGCGGACCGCCACCAGCGGGGGCTCCGCGGCGAGGCTGCCGCGTTGACGGTTGACCTTCTCGCCCTTCGGGCCGGTCACGCCCAGGGTGACGGTGTGGGTGGTGGCCGAGGGCGAGGCGCGCAGCACGACCTGCCAGGCCGGGCCCACCTTCACCGGATGGGTGTAGTAGGCCCAGGCATAGTCGATCGGGTAGAGCAGCCCGTTCACCCCGGCGGTGACCTCGTGCCGGACCACGTTGCCGGTCCAGGCCAGCGCGGAGGCGCCGAAGCTGGGCACCACCAGTCCCTTGTCCTGCTCCTCGACCTGCTCCGAGAGCACCGCGCCGTCGAACGGCTCGAGCCAGCGGTTGAGCTCCTCGGTGTCGCGCTCCAGGCCCCACATGCCGTACTCGGAGATTCCCGTCGCCAGCAGCCCGCCGCCGTCGCGCACGAACCGGGCCAGGAGCGCCTCCCCCGTGCGGACCTGGTCCTTGACCGCCTGGTGCTTCTCGATGATGGGGAAGTCGAGCATGACCACCACGTTGAACTGCTTGAGGTAGTCCCAGCTCAGCCCGGTCGAGAAGCGGCTGGCCGACCAGGCGATGCCGGCCTGCTTGAGCACCGTCTGGAGCCGCTCGTCGGGCAGGAACGAGCGCAGGGCGAAGATGGTCTCCGAGCCCGGCGGCTGGGCGCTGACCACGGCGCTGAGGAACAGGACGTTGAGCGGCGGCTCGTCCGCCGCGCCGGCCGGAGCGGCCGGCGCGAACGCCAGAACGGCCGGCAGCCAGTAGCGGATCATGCCGAGCCTCCCACAAGAGCTCCATTCCGCCACGCTTCCGGTCACTCCTGCGACGCCTGACCAGGCCGGTTGCGCCGCAGTTGCGGGACGGGGTACACTGGGACCGAGGGCGGGGCGCCGCGACCGGCAGGGGCGACCTGGGGAGAGGAGTCGCGGACCATGTTTGATCAGCTTACGGAGGCGGAGCAAGCGCAGCTCGACGAGTACTTCGAGCCGCGCGAGTTCAGCGCCGGGGCCTGTATTCTGGCTCAAGGCGGGCCCGGCGACGGGTGTTACCTGATCGATTCGGGCACCGTCCGGCTGGAGCTCGACATCGGCGAGATCGAGTCGGATTGCGTCCTCGGGTACATCGAGCCCGGCGGCCTGCTAGGTGAATTCGCCCTGTTCGACCACCGGCCACGTTCGGCCAGCGCCTACGCGCACACCGACGTCACCGCGCGCTGGCTGTCGCAGGCCGACTTCGAGCGAATCTGCAACGAGCACCCGCAGATCGGGGTCAACCTGCTGGCCAACTTCAGCCGCTCGCTGACCGAGAAGCTGCGGACGATGAACGAGCGGCTGGCGACCCACATCGCGCCGGAAACGCCCCCAGCCTCGGTCCAGAAGATGATCGCCCGCGCCGCCGCGGCTCAGCAAGCCATGGTCGACTGGCCCGAGGACCGCATCGACGCGCTCATCCAGGACATCGCCCAGACCATCGCCGACGAGGCCGAGGCCCTGGCCGAAGCGACCGTGCGCGAGACCCGGCTGGGCGTGGTCGAGCACAAGGTGGCCAAGATCAGGTTCGCCAGCCTGGGCGTGGTCGAGCGGTTGATTGGCGAGCACGCCGCCGGCTTGGTCCACGAAGCCGACGACCACCGGGTCATGGAGTTCGCCAGCCCGATGGGCGTCATCCTGGGGCTGATCCCACTGACCAACCCGGTTTCGACCATCGTCTTCAAGGCGCTGATCGTGGTCAAGTCACGCAACGCGCTGATCCTCAGTGTCCACCGCGACGCGCACGGGGTCGGACTGAGGGCGGCCGAGCTGATCGATTCCGTGCTCGCCCGCCACGGCGCGCCGCCGGAGTTGGTCCAGGTCATCCGCGAGCGCTCCAGCCGGGTCAAGACGGCCATGTTCATGATGCACGAAGGGATCTCCCTGATCCTGGCCACCGGCGGGCCGGGCATGGTCCGCGCCGCCTACAGCTCGGGCACGCCAGCCATCGGCGTGGGCGCCGGCAACGCCCCGGTGTGGATCTGCGCCGACGCCGACGTCACCGCGGCCGCCGAGAAGGTGGTCGGCTCCAAGAGCTTCGACAACGGCGTGATCTGCGGCTCCGAGAACAACCTGGTGGTCGACGAGTCGGTGCGCGAGGCGTTCGTCGCCGCGCTGGAAGCGCAGGGCGCGGCGGTGCTCTCCGAGGCCGAGGTGCAGCGGCTCCTGGCGGCGGCCTTCAAGAGCGACGGCGCCGGCATCCGGCGCGAGTTGGTTGGGCAGTCGGCCGAAACCATCGCCAAGGCGGCGGGGATCGAGCGCGACGGCCCGGTCCGGTTGTTGGTCGCGCCGGTCGCCGCCTCGGCGGTGCGCGGGCCGATGGGCAGCGAGAAGCTGGCGCCCATCGTGTCCCTGTTCACGGTCAAGGGCGAGCGCGCCGGACTGTCTCTGTGCCGGCAGATCCTGCTCCACCAGGGACAGGGCCACACGGCCATCATCCACACCCGCAGCGACGAGTTGGCCGGTCGCTACGGGCTGGAGATGCCGGCCTCCCGGGTGCTGGTCAACTGCGGCGGCTCGCAGGGCTGCGTGGGCATGGTCAATGGCCTGACGCCGTCGTTCACCCTCGGCTGCGGGACCTTCGGCCGCGGCTCGACCACCGACAACGTGACCTACCGCCACCTGCTCAACATCCGCCGGCTGGCGTTTTCGTGGTCGTAGCCCGAAGACGGAACGGCATGGGCCGCAGGGGACCAGGCCGTCAGCGGAAAGCGCTCAACCGCTCTCCAGCTTCAACAACTGGTCCAGGAAGGCCGCCGACTTCGGCTCGGTGTCGAGGTGGTAGCGGAGATGGGCCCGGATGGCTTCGCGGAGGTCGTCGGCCAGGGCCTCGGGGATTTGGGTACAGAGCAGATCGACCCCGTACCGGGCCGGGTCGAGCAACCGGCGCATGGCCTTGACCAGCCGCGGCGAGACCTCGCGGTACTCGTCCCGCGGGTCGGTGTCCTCCAGGTGCACCAGCCCGCCGGCGGCGGGGCAGAAGGCTGCGGTGCGCTCCTCGATCGGCTCGCCGCAGCGGGCGCAGCGGTGCAGCACCGGCTCGTAGCCCAGCAGGGCTGTCAACCGCAGCTCGAAGCTGTGCAGCGGCGCCCGGCCATCCTCCGCCGCACAGAGACAGGTCAGGGTCTCCAGGAGCAACTCGTACAACGCCTCCTGTGGCTCGTCGTCGGGCACCGCGCGGTCGGCCAGCTCACAGCAATAGGTGGCCCGGGCCGACTGCCAGAGATCCTCGCGCAGGGCGTAGAAGCTGTCGATCACCTCGGCCTGGGCCAGCCGGGCCAGGCCGCGGCCGGCGACAATCTGCAGGCGGGAGTGAACGAACAACTGGCACACCGGCGCGTTGCGGCTGCGCGGCCGGCGCACGCCCTTGACGGCACAGGGTCGCTTGCCGCCCTGACGGGTGAGGAAAGTCACCACCGCATCGAACTCGCCGTAGTCGGCGCGTCGCAGGCAGAGTCCGTCATCGGTGGAGTCGGTCATCGACCGGGGCTCGTCACTCGGCCGGGCTGTCCACGGTGCGGCGTCGCCGCCGGCGCCGGCGGCCGCCGTTGTCGTCGTCGTCCTCCGGCGCCTCGTCGACGATGCTCACCGCGGCCGACGCGCCGATCCGGTTGGCCCCAGCGTCGAGCAGCTTGGTCGCGTCGCGCAGGGTGCCGATCCCGCCGGAGGCCTTGAGCCCGATCTCCCGGCCGATGACCGCCCGAATCTTGCGGATGTCGTCGAGCGTCGCGCCGCGCGGGCCGTAGCCGCTGCAGGTCTTGATGAAGTCCACCCCGCACTCGCGGCCGATTTCGCAGGCGGCCTTCAGTTCGTCGTCGGTCAGGTACCCGGCCTCGACCGCGAGCTTGATGAGAATCTCGCCACTGCCCTCCTCGGTCAGCCGGGCGGCCTTGGCGATATGGACCACCTCCTGGACGTCCTGCCGCACGGTCTTGAACTTGTGCGACTTGAGCGCGGCCAGGTTGACCGCCAGGTCCAGCTCCGAGGCGCCGCCGGCGATCACGCCCTTGGCCTCGATCACCTTGGTGGCGATGGTGGTGGTGCCGAAGGGGAAGCCGATGGGAGCGCAGACCTTGACGTCCGTGCCGCGCAGCTCGCGGGCTACGACGCGGACCCAGTACGGCTGGACCACCAGCGCGGCGAAATGGTACTGCGCGGCCGTGGCGCAGGTTTCCAGGACGGACTCCCGCGTCAGGTCGGGCCGCAGCACCGTATAGTCGATCATCTTCGCCAGCATTTTGCGCGAGAACATCCCGCTCTCCAGACTCCGTCAGGGATGGCCGAGCCAGTGTAGCATCATCACCGCAAGAGCGAAATACACCGTGGTGCTGATGATGTCGTTCAAGGTGGTGATCAACGGGCCGGAGGCGATGGCCGGATCGCGCTTCAGCCGTTCGATGGTCAGCGGCACCGCGGCGCCCAGGACGGCGGCGATGACGCTGGTAATGGTCAGCGAGGCGAACACCAGGACGGCGATGCCCGGACCCAGGTGCGGCACGGTCAGGTAAGCGATGGCGCCCAGCAGCAGGCCCGACCCGGCGCCCATGAGCACGCCGATGCCCGACTCGCGCCACACCGCGCGCCACAGGGCCGGGGTGACCTGGGTGCCCGAGGCGATCTGGCGCAGGACCTTGGCCAGCGACTGCTGGCCGATGTTCCCGCCGGTGGCCATCATCGCCGGCAGGAAGGCGGCCAGGGCGGCCAGGTTCTCCAGCCGCTGCTCGTGCTGGAGGACCGTCCGCCCGGCGACCACGTCGCCGACCAGGCAGACCAGCACCACCGGCAGGCGCGTGGCCGCGGCCACCCAGGCCGGCCGCGGCCGACCCGGGTCGGCCGTGCCGGCGAACTTGTAGAGGTCTTCCTCCAGCTCTTCCTCGATCACCTCCATCACGTCGTCGGCGGTGATCACCCCGAGCAGCTCTCCGGCCGCGCCGACCACGGGCAGGGCAAGCAGGTCGTACTTGCTCATCACCCGGGCCGCCTCTTCCTGGTCCTGGTCGCCGGTGATCGAGATCACCGGGGTGACCATGATCTCCCGGATCGGCGTGTCGGCCGGGGCGCCGAGGAGCTGGCGGTAGGACAGCACGCCGATCAACCGACCGGCGGCGTCAACCACGTACCCGTAGTAGGGCGTGTCGGCTTCGAGGTGCAGCTCGCGGATGTGGGCGATGGTCTCGTCGGCGGTCAGGTCGCCGTTGAGCGCCAACACCTCGGCCTGCATGATGCCGCCGGCGGTGTCGGTGGCGTAGGCCAGCAGTTCCTCGACGTCGGCGGACTCGTCCGCCTCCATCAACTCCAGGACTTCGCGGCCACGCTCCGGCTCCAGCTCGCCGATCAGGTCGGCCGCCTCGTCCGACGACATCTCGTCGAGCATGTCGGCCAGCCGCGCCGACGACAGTTGCCCGGTGGCCCCGGCTAGGTGCTCGACCTCCAGCTCCTCAAGCACGTCGGCGGCGGTCTCGACGTCCACCGTGGCCAGGACCTCGGCGGCGTGCTCGGAGGCCATCTGCTCGATGGCGTCGGCCAGGTCGGCGGCGTGGACGTTCTCGACCAGCTCAAGGAGCTGCTCGGAGTCCTGTCGCTCGATGGCGTCGGCCAGCTCTTCGTGCAGCAGCTCGTCGACTTCCTCGACCCGCTCGGTGGTCGGTTCCGGCTCAGACATCGCGCCGTCCCGTCCCGGCGGCCCGGGCGCCGGTCTTCAGCTCGGCCACGAACTCCCTGGCCGCGGCCACCCGCCCGGGCAGGTCGGCCGCCTCGGCCAGCCTGGCCACCAGCGCCGAGCCGACCACCGCGCCGTCGGCCACGGCGCAGACCCGGGCCACGTGCTCGGCGGTGGCGATGCCGAAGCCCACCGCGACCGGTTTGCCGGTCTCGGCCCGGATGCGCGCCAGCAGCGCGTGCAACTCGACCGGCACCTCTTGCTGCACGCCGGTCACGCCGCGGCGGGAGATGCAGTACAGGAAGCCGGTGGTCAGCGCCGCCGCGGCGCGGATCCGCTCCGGCGAGCTGGTCGGCGCGAGCAGGTAGACGGTCTGGACACCCACCGCGTCGGCCGCCGCCTGCCAGGAGCCGGCCTCCTCGGGCGGCAGATCGGTGATCAGCACGCCCTCGACACCGGCCGCGGCGGTATCGGCCGCGAAGGACGCCAAGCCGTGCCGCCAGACCAGGTTGTAGGGCACCATGAAGACCAGCCCGGCAGCGACCCGATCACGGACGGCGGCCACCGTCTCGATCAGTCCCGGCGGCGTGGCGCCGCCCAGCAGGGCGCGGTTGGCCGAGGTCTGGATCACCGGCCCGTCGAGCAGCGGATCGGAGAACGGGACGCCGATCTCGATGATGTCGGCGCCGGCTTCCGCCACCGCCGGCAGCAGCGCCGCGGTGGTCTCCAGGTCCGGGTCGCCGCCGGTCACGTACGGCATCAGTGCCCGCTCGCCGCGAGCGGCGCAGGCCGTGAAGATGTCCGCCAGTCGAGCCATGATTCCGTCCGTCTCCAAGCCGTCCGTCAGCCGCCGTCGCGCGCCGCGGACGATGACCAGACCTTCTGCTCCAGTTCCGTCACCCGCTGTTCGAGGCCGGTCACGGTCTCCTGCTGCCGCGCCAGCCGGGCCTCCAGATCAACCACGCGCTCGGTGGCCGCGCCGAGCCGGCGGAGCATCCCGCGGTAAGTCTCCAGCGCCACCCACCCGATCGCCGCCAGGATCACCGCCACGTAGACCACGGTCATCGTCCGCCCCCTTACAGGTGCAGCCGCTCGGTCAGGATGCCCATGTCCTTGTCGCCGCGGCCGCTGAGGTTGACCAGGATGTCGCCCTGCCCCAGCTCCGCCGCCAGCTTGACGGCATGGGCCACGGCGTGGGCCGACTCCAGGGCGGGGATGATCCCTTCCCTGGCGGCCAGCAGCCGAGTCGCCGCCAACGCCTCATCGTCGGTCGCCGGGGCGTACTCGGCCAGCCCCGCGTCGCGGAAGTAACTGTGCTCGGGTCCCACGCCGGGGTAGTCCAGCCCGGCCGAGATCGAGTGCGCCTCGGTGATCTGACCGAACTCGTCGTCGAGGAGATAGCTGCGCGAGCCGTGGAGGATGCCCGGCGACCCGGCCGTGAGCGTCGCCGCGTGCTTGCCCGAGGCGAGGCCGTGTCCGCCGCCCTCGACGCCGATCATCCGCACGCCCGCCGCGACGTCGCCGAGGAACGGGTAGAACAGCCCCATGGCGTTGCTGCCGCCGCCGACGCAAGCGACGAGAGCGTCGGGCAGCCGCCCGGCCTGCTGGAGAATCTGCCGCCGCGCCTCGTCGCCGATGACCCGCTGGAAGTCGCGCACGATCCACGGGAACGGGTGCGGCCCGGCCACCGTGCCGAACACGTAGTGGGTCGTCTCGACGTTCGTGATCCAGTCCCGGAAGGCCTCGTTGATGGCGTCCTTGAGGGTCCGCGAGCCGCTCTCGACCGAGATCACCTCGGCCCCCAGCAGCCGCATGCGCAGGACGTTGAGCGCCTGCCGCTCGATGTCCACCGCACCCATGTAGACCACGCACGGGAGACCGAACAAGGCCGCCGCGGTGGCCGTGGCCACGCCGTGCTGGCCGGCGCCGGTCTCGGCGATCACCCGGCTCTTGCCGATCCGGCGGGTGAGCAGAAGCTGGCCCAGGGTGTTGTTGATCTTGTGCGCGCCGGTGTGGCAGAGGTCCTCGCGCTTGAGCCAGATCCGCGCGCCGCCGCAATGCTCGGTCAGCCGCTCGGCCAGATAGAGCGGAGTCGGCCGGCCGACGAAGTCGCGCAACAGGGCGTCCAGCTCCGCGTGGAAGGCCGGGTCGTCCTTGATGGCGGCGTATTCCGAGGCCAGCCGATCGAGGGTGGCCATCATCGTCTCGGGCACGAACCGCCCGCCGAATTCGCCGTAGTGGCCCAGCGCGTCGGGCCAGTGGGCCATGGTCTGCATCAGCCGTCCTTCGCTCGTCCGTCGGCGTCGCGAACCGCCGCCGCGAACGCCCGGATCAGGTCCGAATCCTTCACCCCGGGAGCGCACTCGACCCCGCTGGCCACGTCCACCGCGTAGGGTCGGACCGCCCGGATCGCCTGGCCGACGTTGGCGGGGGTCAGCCCGCCGGCCAGGATCACCGGCAGCTCCGGCCAGGCCTCGCGCACCGCCACCACCTCGCACCAGTCCGCCACCTGCCCGGTGCCGCCGTGCGCACCGGCCACGGCGGCGTCGACCAGGACCGCGTCCACCGCGCCGACGAACGGCGCCACCGCCGCCACCGTCCGCCCGGGCACCGCGGCCACGCCGAGCACCGTCCGCAGCCCGGTCAGCGACGCGCACAACGCCACGGTGGGCTCGCCGTGAAGCTGGACGCAGGCGCAGCCCAGGGTCGCGGTCACAGACCGGATCGCCTCGGCCGGCTCGTTGACGAACAGGGCGACGCGCTCGACGTATGGCGGCGCCAGGGCCATCAGCGCGGCGGCCTGGTCGACGGTCAGGGAGCGCGGGCTGGGTGGGTAGAAGTTGAACCCCAGCGCGTCGGCGCCGGCCTCGACCGCCGCGCGCACCGCCGCCGCGGAGCGCAGGCCGCAGATCTTCAGCCGCGTCCTCACGATGTCTCGCCGCGTCCGGCCCGGACCATCTCGCGGGTCTTCCCAGCCAGGTCCGGCTCGCACATCAGCGCCTCCCCGATCAGCATGGCGTCGATCCGGTGGCGGCGCAGGAGGGCCACGTCCGAGGCGGTCTTGAGCCCGCTTTCACTGACCACCAAGCACTCCGGCGGAAGCAGCGGCCGAAGCCGGACCGTGGTCTGCGGATCGGTGCGGAAGACGGTCAGGTCGCGATTGTTGATGCCGACCAGCCGGGCGCCGCAGGCCACGGCCAGGGCGGCCTCGCGCTCGTCGTGGACCTCGACCAGCGCCGCCAGCCGGAGGTCGTGCGCCAACGCCGACAGGTCGCGCAGCTCGCGCTCGGTCAGCACCGCGACGATCAGCAGCGCCGCGTCTGCGCCCCAGGCGCGGGCCTCGAGCAACTGGTAGCCGTCGATCACAAAATCCTTGCGCAGGACCGGGAGCTCGACCGAGCCGCTGATCCGCCGGAGGTGCTCGGCCGCGCCCTGGAACCAGCGCTCGTCGGTGAGCACCGAGACGCAGGCGGCGCCGGCCTCGGCATAGGCCTGGGCGATGGCCACCGGGTCGAAGTCGGCGCGGATCACCCCCGCCGAGGGGCTGGCCTTCTTGACCTCGGCGATCAGCCGGACCTCGCCCGGCCGTCTCAGCGCGCCGGCGAAGTCGCGCGTGGGCGGCAGATCGGCGATCCGCCGGCGCAGCTCGCGCTCCGGCGTGCGGCGCCGCGCCGCCATTACTTCGGCGCGCTTGCCATCGACGATGGTGGCGAGGATGTCAGCCGGGGGCATGACTCGATTCCGGGTCGGCGATTATAGCACAGCTCGGGGGTGACCGGGCTCAGGCCAGACGTTCGGCCAGCCAGGCCTCGACCTCGTCCAGCGGCAGGCGGATCTGCTCCATGGTGTCGCGGTCGCGGATGGTGACCTGGTGATCCTCGTCCACCGTCTGGTGATCGACGGTGATGCAGTACAGCGTGCCGATCTCGTCCTGGCGGCGGTACAGCCGGCCGATGGCCCCGGTGTCGTCGTACTGGACCATCCACCGCTTGCGCAGCCGGCGGGCCAGGCCCTGGGCGGTCTCGACCAGATCGTCGCGGTTGCGCGCCAGCGGCAGCACCGCCGCCTTGATGGGCGCCAGCGCGGGCGTGAAGCGAAGCACCGTGCGGGTGGCCTGATCGCCCTTCTGGTCGAAGTACGCCTCTTCCTCATAGGCTTGGGTGAGGAAGGCCAGCACGCAGCGATCGACGCCGGCCGAGGGCTCTATCACGTACGGCACCACCCGGCGCTCGGTCTTGGTGTCGTAGTACTCCAGCGTCTTGCCGCTGTACTCGGCGTGCTGGGTCAGATCGAAGCTGGTCCGGTTGGCGATGCCCTCCAGCTCGGCGAAGCCGATGGGGAAGCGGAACAGGATGTCGACCGTGCGATCCGAGTAGTGCGAGCGCTTCTCGTCGGGATGCTCGTACAGATCGAGGTTCTCGTCGCGGATGCCGAGCTCCCGGTACCAATCCAGACGCTGGTCGATCCACTGCTGGTGCAGCGCCGGCGCGTCTTCCGGCCAGCAGAAGTACTCGATCTCCATCTGCTCGAACTCGCGCGTGCGGAAGGTGAAGTTGCCGGTGACGACCTCGTTGCGGAACGCCTTGCCGACCTGCGCGATGCCGAACGGCAGCTTGCGGCGCATGGTCGTCAGCACGTTGTCGTAGTTGACGAAGATGCCCTGGGCCGTCTCGGGGCGGAGGTAGGCGATGTTGCCTTCCACCGGACCCACCTGGGTCTGGAACATCATGTTGAACAGCCGCGGCTCGGTCAGCGAGTCGGCCTTGCCACAAGCGGGGCAGATCACCGGCGTGCCCGGCGCGGCGTCGACCACCATCGGCGTCGCCGTGACCGACCACTTCTTGCCGATCTGATGCTGCTCGCGGCCCTTGAGCCGGGCCTCCTCCTCCTCGCCCGCCGCGACCGGGTACTGCCGGGTCTCGGACCCGTGGGTGGCCACCAGCACCCACAGGTGGTCGGCGCGGAAGCGGTTCTGGCATTCGCGGCAGTCGACCAGGGGATCGTTGAACACGGCCACGTGGCCGCTGGCCTCCCACACCCGCGGGTGCATCAGGATGCTGGCGTCCAGCGGCTCCATGTCGTCGCGCTCCTGGACGACGGTCCGCCACCAAGCGTGTTTGATGTTGTTCTTGAGCAGCGCTCCCAACGGGCCGTAATCATAGGTGCTCTGGAAACCGCCGTAGATCTCGCTGGACGGGAAGATGAAGCCGCGGCGCTTGCAGAGCGAGACCAACTTGTCCATCGTGACCATGCGGAGTTCCTCTCAAGGCTTGCCATTGTAGGGGTCATGCCGAGAGCGGTCAACGCGGACGGCGCGGCCGTCGAGCCGCTCCCCCGTCGTCCGTGTCGGTCCGTGCTCGTCCGTATCGCCTCGGACCGGCCCGGAGAAAAGGGGTCAGGAGCCTTTTCTGGATTCAGCAGCTCTGTGGCGAAGCGGGAGGAGTCTGGACCAGAAAAGGCTCCTGACCCCTTTTCTCCGGGCCGCCGTCCGGGTGGTCATCACGGCGCGGGTTCGCTATAATCAGGCCGCCCGGCCGAGCCGGGTCGGGAAGGATCTTCGAGATGCCCAGGTCGTTGGTCGCCATGATGGTCGGGTTCGTGGTCTGCGGGACGGTGTCGGCGCAGGCCGAGGGAGACAAGTCGCCGGTCAAGGTCCTGTGGGAGCAGGGAGCCGACCGGTACCACGACGCGGACGCCCTCGGCGCGCTGCTGTATTGGAAGGAAGCCGTCCGGATCGACCCCGGCAACGCGCCGATCCAGGAGAAGATCGACCGCGTCAAGCCCGAACTCAAGACCTACGCGGTGCTCGACGCGGTCGATGGCAACCATGTGGTGGTCAGCCTCGACGGTCGCGACGAGACGGTCCGCCTGCGCGGGCTGGACATCACCGGCGCGCTCCCGCCGACGGCCTCGCCGTTGGAGATCTCACAGGCCGCCACGGCGGCCGCGCGGCGCCTGCTGCAAGGCAAGTCCGTCTACCTCTCCCGCGACATCCTCGGCGGCCGGCGCGGTCCCGACGGGTTGCTGCGCGGCTCGCTCGTCACCGCGCCCGAGCTGGCCTGGGCCAACGAAGAACTGGTCCGCGAGGGGCTGGCGCGGATCGACAGCGGCGACAGCTTCCCCGCCGGCGAGCTGCTATGGCGCGCGCAAGCGCAGGCCAAGGCGGCCCAGGCCGGCCTGTGGAAAGGCTTCCGGCCGCTCCCGGACGCGGCCGACGTGCGCCCCTCCTACCGCGTCGACGGCCGGCTGATGGTCCCGCTGCGCCCGCTGGCCGAGTGGCTCAACGCCAAGCTCACCGTCCACGACGACGGGCGGTTCGTGATCGCCAACCGCGAGTTCGCCGTGGTCTGCTACCTGTCCGATGTCGAAGGCGAGATCAACGGCCGGCGGAAGAAGCTCGACAAGCCCATCATCCTCCCCGGCAGCGTGGTCTACGTTCCGGTTCACCTGATCGCGGCGGCGGCCAAGGCCGAGGCCGTGAGCCTGCCGACCGGCGAGCTGTTCTTCAAGTACCACGACGAGTGGACCCTGCTGCCGTAGTCAGTCCCGCCACGGCGACAGAGCCTGGCTGGCTGATTGCAGGCCGGCGGCGATGTCCTTGAGGATCCCCGCGCCCTTCTCGAACGGGCGGGTCAAATCGCGGGCGGTGGGCAGACGCCCGGCGAAGGCGACCGCCGCCGCCAGCGCCAGCAGACCGCAAATCTCAAACGTCCGCGGCACGCCGATGCGCTCGGCCAGGGCGCCGGCGATCAGGTTCCCGAACGGCGTCGGCCCCATGAAGGCCATCACGTAGAGGCTGATCACCCGGCCGCGTTTGTCGTCCGGCACCAGGGTCTGGAGCACGGTGTTGGTCGAGGCCATCTGGACCATCATGCCGGCCGACACCAGCGGCACGATCAGCAGCGACAGCCACATCCGATCGGAGCCGCCCAGCAGCACCAGCGCCAGCCCGAACACGCCGCTGGCCAGCGGAATGACCTTCCCCAGCCCGCGCACCGTCCGGCGCTGGGCCAGGTACAGCGCCCCGATCATCGCCCCGAACCCGCCGGCCGTCATCAGGAAGCCGTACCCGTCCGAGTCGGCGCCGAGGGTCTTGGCGGCGTAGATCGGCATCAGCGTGGTGTACGGCATGCCCACGAAGCTGACCAGGGTGACCAGCCCCAACAGTGCCTTGATGGCCCGGAAGCGGGTGATGTAGGCGAACCCTTCGCGCAACTCGGCCAGCACCGACGGGTGGTCCGACCGCCGCGGCGCGCCGTCGACGGTGATCCGCAGTAGCGCGGCGATCACCGCCAGGTAGCTGAGTCCGTTGACCAGGAAGCAGATGCCCTCGCCCCAGGTGGCGATCAACACTCCGGCCACCGCCGGGCCGATCAACCGCGCGCCGTTGAACAAGGTCGAGTTGAGGGCGATGGCGTTGCCCAGGTCATCGCGGTCGTCGATCAGCTCGACGAAGTAGGACTGCCGCGCCGGGACCTCGACCGCGTTGACCACCCCCAGCGCCGTGCTCAAGACGACCACCTGCCACACCTCGACCCGACCGGACAGGGCGAGCCAGGCCAGCAGGAGGGCCAGGATCATCGCCGCCACCTGGGCCACGATGACGATCTGACGCTTCGGCGCGCGGTCGATCAGCACGCCGGCGAAGGGGGTCAGGCCGGCGGCGGTGAGGCGGTTGGCGAAGGCCACCAGGCCCAGCATCTGGGCCGAGCCGGTCAGCCGGTTGACCAGCCAGCCGAGGGCGACCATCTGCATCCAGGTGCCGATCAGCGAGATGCCCTGCCCGATGAAGAAGAGTCGGTAGTTGCGGTGGCGCAGCGCGCGCAGGACCGACTTGACGCGCTCCGTCGTGCCGCTGGCCAGCTCCGACCCGGTCAACCCACTGCCTCCGCCCCCGAGCGCTCATCATACTCTCTTGCTGGACCACGTCCAAGGCGATGGGCGACACGGACGGGCAGGGACTCGTACGGGCGGTCAGAAGGGGCACTTGGAGGTCGGGAGAGCGCCGACCGGGGCGGTCGAGTGGGCGGCGACGTGGCGGCCCAGGAGCCCCAGCGACAAACCGACCACGATGGCGGCGCCGACCACCAGGGCGACGATCAGCGAAGACCAGGGGACGGTCCGGCGGGACGGAGCAGTCATCTCAGATCCAGGTGATCTCCTGCAGCACCCGGTTGGCCGAGGCACGGCAGGTGACGGCATTGTCGATCAGCCGGTCGAGGGTGCGGTCCAGATCGCGTTGGCCCTCCTGGAGCTCCTCCAGCGTACGCTCCTGCTCGGAGTTGAGCGGGTGCAGGTCGTAGCTGGCATCCTCGACCACCACCTTGACCCGCCGCAGGTGCAGCCCGTACCGGGCGTCGAGCTCGTGGCAGCGCTGGATGGCGGCGCGGATGCGCTGCACCACCCGCTCCAGCTCCTCGGTCTCACGGCCGACCCGGCGGCCGATGGCCCCACCCCGCTGCATCGCCGCCTGCGCGCCCACGGCGCGGTTGAGGTCGTTGGACAGCTCGGTCGTGACGTAGCGCAGCTCCTGGCGGTTCTCGATCGACAGGGTGTGCATCCGCTTCGGGCTGGGGAACTCCTCGATGGTCATGCGCTGGCGCTCGGAGAAGACCCACAGCCCGACGATGCTGGTGAACGCCGGCAGGCCGAGCCAGCCCAGCGCGACCGTGTAGACATCGTCGACGTCGCGGGTCACGATGATGGTGGCGATGCAGAAGATGGCCAGGTACAGGTAGCCGACGCGCAGCCAGAACTGCACCTGATCCGGCTCCAGCACCCGACGCTGCCGCCACAGGCTGACGGTCGCCACGATGGCCACCAGGGCCGGCAGCACGCCGGCCGCGATCAGCAGCAACGGTCCCACCACGCCGTCCATGGCCTGCTCCTTCCACGCCTCCGGGAACGCCGGCGGATCCGGCGGGCCTCCGGCCCGCCCGGCACACTGCCGACCCACCCCTAATCCTTGCCATTATACCGCCCCTGAGGCATCATGGCTGTTCACCGGCAAGATTCGCGCCGGCCGGGAAGGTCATGCATCACGCCGCCACCCTCGCCGACTGGGCACCCGTGGCCGGGATCGCCGCCATCATCGCCGTGGTCGGGATCGTCCTCTGGGTGATCAGCGTGCGCTCCGGGCAGTACCGCGACCCGGAGGCCGCCAAGTTCCATCTGGTCGACGACGACTCGCACCCCGCCGCGAACCAGCCGTCACCGCCCGATTGAGCCTCGTCCACGGCCGGTGTGCTAGACTGGGGCGCCGACCGAGGAACCCTCATGGACCATCACGGCCGCCGCCTGGGCGGACTCAGCCCCTGGTTCGACCCGCTTCTTTCGGAAGTCGTCCGCGAGCCCGACGGGAGTGGGTCCGGGCACTGGGTCGGCGCGCCCGGCGTGTACCACGACGCGGACAGCGGCCGCTGGTATCTGACCTACCGAGTCCGCCAGCCACGCCCGGTGCGGGGCGGCGTTACCCGGCTGGCCGTCAGCGACAACGGCGTAGTCTTCGAAGACATCTTCGAGTGCCGCAAGGGGGACCTAGACTCCCAGAGCATCGAGCGCTGCGCCATCCTCAAGGGGCTCGACGGCCGGTGGCGGTGGTACGTCAGCTACGTCGACCCGGCCACTTCTCAATGGCGGGTGGACGTGGTCACGGCGGACACCCCCGCGGCCATCGACCCGGCCAACCGGACGAAAGTCTTCGAGTCGGCCGACATCCCCGGCCTCGAAGGCGTCAAGGATCCTTACCTGTTCCTGCTCGGCCGGCTCTACTACCTGGTCACCAGCGTCGGCGAGCAAGTCCAGTCCGCCGCCGGGCGCGAAGCCGACAAACACGCCACCGGCGACATCTTCAACACCGGGCTGACCAGATCGTCGACCGGCCTGGCGTGCAGCGCCGACGGGACCAGCTTCCGCTGGCTGGGCCTCTGCCGCGCGGACCGCTCAGGCTGGGACGGGTACTGTTTTCGGATCAACTCCGTGCTCTACACCCCACCGGTGTTCACCGCCTTCTACGACGGAAGCGCCAGCGTCGAGGAGAACTACGAGGAGCGTTGCGGCGTGGCGCAATCGCTCAACCTGACCGATTGGCAACGGGTGAGCGAAGACGGCCCGGCCATCACCGTCCCGCACGGCAGCGGCTCGGTCCGCTACGTCGACGCCGTGACGGTGGGCGGACGGACCTGGTGCTACTTTGAAGCGGTCCGCCCGGACGGCTCCCACGAACTGCGGGTGGCGGTCAGCGCCACTGGCTAGGCGTCGACCCAGCGCTGGACCAGCACCGTGCCCGCGGTCACGTCCGCCATCACCAACTCCGCCCGACCGTCGCCGTCGACATCCGTCAGCACGGCCAGCGGCTGGTTGTTGGGGCTGCCCGAGATGTCCGTCGTGCCTGGCAGCCGAGTCGAGTGAATCACGCGGTAGACACGGCCGTTCCAGGCATACAGCCGATAGTGGATGTGGTCGTCGGGCTTCGCGGCCCGGCATTCGGCGGTCAGGATCTCGTCGTTGCCGTCGTCGTTGAGGTCCCGGACTCCGAGCGGCGCGCCTCGCAGCGACTGGAACAGGCGCCGGCCAACGGTCAGGACGGTCCCGCCTCCCGGGCCCGGCCCTGGCACCACCGCGAACGCGCGCGTCAGCGTGTGGGCCTCGGTTGGCTCGCCCAGCGACGGGCTGAACCGGGAGGGCCGGAACCCGGACAGCTCGAACCGGCCCATCTTCTGAACCACGCAGGCCGGCGCCTGATCGCTCCCGTAGGCCACGTCGTCGTCGCCCTGGAAGTCCTCCTGGGCCCAGACCTGCAGATCCTGGAGCTCGTCCTGGTTCAGGTCCAGCCAGCACACCGGCCCGGCCCGGCCGGTGCCGCCCGGCCACGGAATCGACAGCCGGCGCAGGGCCACCACGCCCTGCCGCTGACCCGCCACGAAGACCCGGCCGGTGCCGTCGACCAGGGCGAGGTGGTCGCCCGCCCGGTCGGTCGCGGCGCGCAGGTCGATGATGGGCGCCCGGCACTGCAGCCGGGCGGATTCACGGATGGGGTCCGCCGGGTCGCGGTCGAGCACGGCGGTCAGCAGCGAGACCACGGCGAACGGGATCGCCCCGACGATCCAGCCCAACTGGACTGCTCGTCGCCCGGGCGGCCGGACGGACCCGTCGCCGGTCATCTGCTGCTCTCCCGCCATCACTCTCACCCGGCGGCCCGTGTTCCCGCGGCGGCCTCGAACACGGTAGACGAGGGCGCCCGGCCTTTGTTCAGTCTCCCCGGTCGCGGTTCAGCGCCGGTCAGCGCGCGACGCTCGCGGGACGTGGTAGACTGCCGGCATGGCGACCGACCCGCTCCGCTCAGCACCCTCTCCGGAGGCCGTGGCGCGAGCCCTCGAAGCGCGCTTCGGCCGGCCGATTCAGCGCGCCGGCGAGCCCGTGCTGGACGGGCTGGTCCGCACCATCCTGTCGCAGAACACCACCGGTGCCAACGCCGCCGCCGCCTTTGCCGAGCTGGTCCGACGGTTCCCGAGCTGGCCGGATGTCCTGGACGCGGACGACGCCGTCGTCGCCGAGGCCATCCGGCCGGCCGGCCTGGCGGCCACCCGCTCGAGGCGCATCCGAAGCCTGCTACAAGCGGTGGAGGCGGAGACCGGCGAGCTATCGCTGGAGTTCCTCCGCACGTGGGACTCCGAGCGGGTCCGCGTCTGGCTGACCCGCTTCGACGGCGTGGGGATCAAGACCGCGGCCTGCGTGCTGCTGTTCTCGCTTGGGCGCGACGAGTTCCCGGTCGATACCCACGTCCTGCGGCTCGCGCGCCGGCTGGGGTGGGTGTCCGAACGCACCGGCCGCGACCGGGCCTACGAACTCCTGCGCGAGCGCGTCCCGGCGGCCGACCGCCACTCGCTGCACGTGAACCTGATCCGGCTGGGACGCAGCTTGTGCCGTCCCGTCGCCACCCGCTGCGGCGACTGCCCCCTGCTCGAAGTTTGCCCCACCGGCCGGCTCACAACTGCATGACGTAGCGGACCGACCCCGGCCCGACCACACTGGTGGTCAAGACCAGTTGCCCCGACTCCAGGAAGTAGCTGCCGCTGACCGCCGCCTGCCCGGTCACCGCCACCCCACCGCGCCGGGTCGGGGTGAGCCGCAGCCCGTGGTTCTTGGCGTCGACCACCTCCCAGGTGCCGGCCTCGTCGTAGACCCAGCCCCGCTCGCCGCCGATCGAGACCGCGGACTTCGAGGTGATCCGGTAGGTGCCGTTGGCCTCGAAGACGCAGCGCATCTCGGCCGCCGCCGGGACCATCACCGCCCCGACCTCGGTCCCCGTGTACGCCTGGACAACCCAGGTGTGGGCCAACTCGGCGCGGGCCAGGGCGACGTCGTGGTCGTTCCCGCCGCTGGTCAGGTCACCCACCAGCCCGACGATCGCCGGGGCCGAGCAGCCCGCCAGGAACGGCACCAGCAGCAGGCACAGCCGCTTCATCACTGATCTCCCGCCCCTCGCTCCGCCGGCACCGGAACGCCGGCCTCTTCAGCCATCGACACGATGGCCGACCAGGTGGTTTCGTCGACCGGTATCCCGGTCTCCAGACGCTCCGCCCGTGTCCGCTGTTCCGGTTCGCCCGGCAACAGGATCTCGCTCACCCCTGGCTGGGTCGGCGACGAGCGGAGGCTGGCCACGAACGCCTCGACCTGGTCATAATACTCCTCGGCCGGCCCGAACGCGGTGGGCTCCCAGACCGTCAAACAGGCCGCGTTGCCGTAGATCCTCGGCGGCGTGACGGTGGTGCAGCCACCGCCACTCAAGGCGCCGCTGAACAGATCCACCGCCACGCTCAGGCCGTAGCCCTTGTGTCCCACGTCGCCGCCCAGCGGCAGGAGCGAGCCGGGCGGGTCGGCGTAGAACACCGCCGGATCCCGCGTCGGCCGGCCTTCGGCATCCAGCAGCCAGCCTGACGGCGCCTGTTCGCCGCGGTTGCGCAAGACCCGCACCTTGCCCTCGGCCGCCACCGCCGTGGTCACGTCGACCAGGATCGGCGGCGCCTCGCGGCGCGGCAGACCGAAGGCGATGGGGTTGGTCGACAGCCGTCGCTCCCGCCCGCCCCACGGCGCCACCGCCGCCGCCGGGCCGTGGTTGTTGGCGGTAAGCTGCGACAAACAGCCGGCCTCGGCCGCCTGCCGGCAATGGTCGGCCAGCCGCCCGAGATGATGGCTCCGCCGGATGGCCACCGTGCCCACCCCGGCCGACCGCGCCTTGCCCACCCCCACCGCCACCGCCCGACGGCCGACCACCGCGCCGAAATTCCAGCCGCCATCGACCACCGCCGTGGCCGCCGTCTGAGCCACCACCGTGACCGGCGCGCCGGGGATCAGCCGCCCATCTTGGAGGTGCTCGATCCACTGCTGCAAGCGGATCACCCCGTGCGAGTCGTGGCCGCACAGATTGGCCTCGACCAGCGCCGCCGAGACCGTCTCGGCGGCGGCCTCCGGCACGCCCAAAGCGGTCCATAGCCGGGTCACGAAGCCTTGCAGGACGGCCGCGTCGAAGAGGGGCATAACGCACTCCGCAGCGTAACTGCTCAGGCCCAGGCGACCGCGGTTGCTGAGCTTTCCCCTCCTTGCAAGGAGGGGATCAAGGGGTGGTCGCACTCAGGCGCGTCGCATCGAAGCGATCTCACTTCGCCCCGATTCCGCGACGCGCTCGACGAACCCACCACCCCTAACCCCTCCTTCCAAGGCTGCGCCAGCGAAGCTGGCGCATGGGAAAGCCGCTCCTCAATGCAGTCCGAGATGCCTGAGCAGTTCTCCGCGGCGCCTTTCCCCACCGCCGCCGGGCCTCCTTCGCGCGGCGGGAGGGTGGCCGGGTTCGGCCGGGAAGATGATCCGTGAGGTGGGTCTCATGCGTGGTCTGTGGTTCGCCGTGCTGCTGCTCGCGCCGTGCGCCGCCGACGAGGTGCGCTTCACCAACGGGGACCGGCTGTCCGGTCAGCTCGTCCACCTGGTCGACGGCCGGCTCCGGCTGCGCTCCCAGATCGCCGGCCAGGTCGACCTGAAAATCGCCGCCGTGGCCGCCATCCGCACCGAGCAGCCGCTGCCGGTCGAGTTGATGGACGGCACCAGCCTCACGGGCGTGCTGACCCCGACCGAGGACGGTCGCCTGGAGCTGGTCGCCGGCGACACGCGCCGGGCCGTGGTCTTGGCCGACCTGGCGGCCATCAACCCGCCCGAGCCGCTCGACGCCGGGGGCCGGTGGCGCGGACAGCTCACCACCGGGCTCAACAGTCACCGCGGCAACAGCGCCAAGGACGACATCAACCTGGCGCTCAACCTGGTCCGCGAGGACCGCACCGACAAGTTGACCTTGAGCTCGTCCTACCGCCTCGACCGCGAGCAGTCGTCGACCGCCACGGCTTCGGTCACCGTCCAGGATGCCTGGTCCGCCGGCCTCCGCTACGATTACAGCTTCTCCTCGCGGTTCTTCACCTTCCTCGATTTCAAGGGCAAGGGCGACCGGGCCAAGAACCTCAACCACCGGCTGATCGCCTCGTTCGGCGCCGGCTACCACCTGCCGCGCTCCCGCCAGCTCAACTTCCAGACCGACTTCGGTCTGTCGTGGCTTGGCGAGCAGTACACCAAGGACCGGGGCCGCAAGGAGGAGTTCACCGCGCAGGTCTCCTACGGCGTCGACCGCCGCTTCGCCCACCGCTTCATGCTCCTCCACGGCCTGAAATGGTACCCCTCCCTGGAGGCGCCGAAGGACTTCCTGCTGACCTCCGACGGCGGCCTGCGCTACTACTTCACCGAGCGCATCTTCGTCGGCCTGGACGCCACCCTCGACTACGACAGCACCCCGGCGCCCGACAGCAAGGCCATCAACGTCAAGTACGGCGCCGGGTTCGGCCTGTCGTTCTGATGACGGAAGCCGGTCGGCGCGGCAAGATGACCGCAGAACCCATGCACACCCAATACGCCAACCCGACTTCTGCCCAGGGCGCACGGCCGTGCGCCCCTACTGCCCACTGCCCACTGCCCACTGCCCTGGTCGACGGCTTTCAGCGCACCATCACCTATCTGCGCGTGAGCATCACCGACCGGTGCAACCTGCGCTGTGTCTACTGCATGCCGGCCGAAGGCATGGAGTGGAAACCACGCGAGGAGATCCTGACCTACGAGGAGATCGCCCGCATCGTCGCCGTCGCCCGCGACCGCGGCGTGCGCAAGGTCCGCGTCACCGGCGGCGAGCCGCTGGTGCGCAAGGGCTGCGCCGACCTGATCGCCATGCTCCGTGACCGCGGGATCGATGAGATCTGCCTGACCAGCAACGGCATCCGCTTCGCCGAGCAGGCCGAACGGCTGAAGCGCAGCGGCCTGACCCGCGTCAACCTGAGCCTCGACACCCTCGACCCGGACAAGTTCCGGGAGATCACCCGTGGTGGCGACATCGGCAAGGTCATGGCCGGCATCGACGCCGCCCTGGACCTCGACCTGGCCCCGCGCCTGAACGTGGTCGCCATGCGCGGCTTCAACGACGACGAGCTGCCGGCTCTGGCCCAACTGACCCTCGACCGCCCGCTGACGGTCCGGTTCATCGAGGTCATGCCGTTCCGCGGCAGCACCGACGAGCGCCTGCTGGCCGAAGCGCCGGACAAGCCCATCGACTGCGAGACCCGGACCGTCGAGCCCATCCCGCTGGAAGAGGTCCGGGCCATCCTCGGCCTGCCGCCCACCCTACCCCTGCAAACGGCCGGCGAGCTGCCGGTGCTCAACACTCTCGGCCCGGCCGAATACACCCGTCTCCCCGGCGCCAAGGCGGACATCGGCTTCATCGCCTCGATGCACCAACACATCTGCGACCGCTGCAACCGGGTGCGGTTGACGGCGGACGGCTGGCTGAAGCCGTGCCTCCTGGGCGACGAACGAGTCTTCCTCCGCGACGCCGCCCGCCACGGCACCGCCGCCGACATCAACCAGGCGTTCGACGCGCTGATGGCCCTCAAACCGGAACACGGCCAACGCGAAGCCGGGCGACCGGAGGCGATGTCGATGATTGGGGGGTGAACGACCGGTCCGCTGAAATCAGCCCTCGCCGCTCCGCAGTTCGCGAAAGGACTTGCACGAGGTAACGTCAAACTGCCCCTGGCCAGGGGCAATCGATGCCGCGGATCTACGACAACATCGAGCAGCAGCTTGTCCCCGCGCTGCGGGAGACCATCGCCGTCGCCACCAACGGCGACTTCTGCGTCGGGTTCTTCAACCTGCGGGGCTGGCGGTGCATCGCCCCGGACATCGACCGGTGGCCGGGCGGCGAGGGTCATTGCTGCCGGATCCTGGTCGAGGGCAGGCGCGGGCGCCATCGCGGCGGTGACTGGGCTGCTGGTGCACGTCTCGCACGCGGTGACGGCGAAGTACGATCGGCGCGGATAGCGGGCCGAGGAGGGGCTGGCGTCTTGGCTGCATATGCCGTACCACCCGGAGGATGGGTAGCGGCCCGCGGGCCTACGGCCAAGTGATCAGTCGCTCCAGAACGGGGCACTCCGGCCCAACGTCACTCTCGATAGTCCGATTGAGGAAACCACTCAGGCCGTTCGAATCCAGGCTGAGCGCACCAGACAGGACCATTCGACCAACGAGCTTGTGTTGGCTATGGTCATAGGACTGCTTCTCACCCAACAACGTCCAGCACAGCGTCAACTGCTCACGGTCCAAGTAGCTCCGCAGTGCATCTTCCCGGACGAGCAGCGCGTCCGGGCCTGGCGCATCGGCGGTAGGATCGAGAGCGACTGTACAGCCGCTGTGGTCCGCGAACGCAGCGGCATGTCCTGTCCACGTCAGGCCCAAACCATCTGTGACCTCGCCACATGGTAGGAGGTAGCTGCATCCGTCTTCTGCAGAGCAATCGAAGCTCGACATGTCGCGCGAGTAGCGCAAAGCGACAGGCAGCACGTCGACCGGACAATCGCTCTCAGGCCGGACCCACTGGTGCGACCTGCCACATGTCCGTGCGAAGTGCTGCCAAGCCGGCGCCCAGCCGATCTCCCCTAGAAGGACGTCGTGGACCTCAAGCGCTTCAGGCATCCAGCGACCGCGAAAGCTGGTCCCTTCGGCCCAGGCCATGAATGCGTCCGCATCGCTCGCGTGAGTGAGGTAGCCGTTGCAGTGGAACCACAGCTCGCGTTGCTCGCCTCGGAGGCCATCGGCGCCGGCGGGGCCGGGTTGCGCCCAATGCCAGTACGCTTGAGCGTTGACCCATCGCGTGCCGTCGTCGGGTCGCACTGAAACCAACAGCTTCGGCAGACGTGGCAGATCGTCGCCACACGAGGCCCACTGGTAGCCGTCGCTGGGGGTATCCCAACTGGTATGCCCGTAGGGGCACCACCACGAGAAGGCAGTGCCCATAAACGATGTGCCACCGGGCTTGGCTGGCGGGACGCACGATGGGTCGATGTCGCGCACCCGCACCTGCCACGGACCAACGTATGCGCGGTCATCGTCATCGTGGTTCTTGCGGTACTGGTAGTTGTCAGCGATGAGAGCCAAGACCTCATGATAGGCCAACCACTGGTACTTCTTGCCGATGCGCTCTGGCTTGGCGGAAGCGCGTCCGTGATGGCCGATGTCGAACCGATCGAAGTGACCAAAGCGCTCGGTCGTCCAACCGAGATCGAAGACGCGTTTCAAGATGAACCGCTGGATCGGCTTCAGCTCCAACCGCGACGGGCGGTCCGTTGCCTCGGCGCCTTTCCGGTCCGAGATGGCCCGAAGCGCCTCTTGGTGCTCATCAGTCAGCGCCGCGTCCAAGGATTCCCCAGCCTGTGTGACCGCGTCGCCTAATGCGCGCAAGTCGTCCGGAAGCGTGGCGAGGAACTCGTCTGTGATCTGTGCGATCTGGCCCAGGTCGGCGATAGACCTGCCGCTGGCTGCTGACCGCTCGGCCAGCCACCGATATGCGTGCTGGTCCATAGCGTTCTCACACTCCGCAGTGGCAGCTTGGTAGGCATCCCATGCCTCGCGCTCCTGCGGGCCCAGTGCGCCGACGAGGTCTGCAAGCTGTTCATCAGGTGACTGCCACTGCGGCTCACTGAGGAGGAGTGCAGCGAACTCGGACGACGCGTCCTCAAAGTTGTCGCCGATGACGTAGTGCGCGAAGTCGTCATGCATGACCGACCATTCGATGCGGTTGCGTGACCACTCAAGGTCGCCGTCGTCGTAGGAACCGCGCGACCGGTCAGGCGCGTAGTCGGCGACATCCGCCTCCGATGGGAACTCGGGAGGCGGGCTGCCGTACGGAGGGCGTACCTCATCGAGGTCCGACGCCTCCCACACGCCCAGATAGGCTGCTCGCTCGACAATGCCCCGAGCGTAATCGCGGAGGAGCAAGTGGGCCGGCGGCTGGCCCTCCGCGAAGACGTGGCGATAGACAGCTTCCGCCACATCCCTGATGGCCTCCTTGTCCTGGCTGCGCATCACGGCGCCATACGCCGCTGCGTAGACCCGCTCAGTGACGTAGGGGTCGTCAACATCAGCGAAGCGATCCACCAGCCTGCACAAGGCGTTCAGCCGACCCGTTAGGAGGTTGGCCAGGGCCATGGTGGCTTGGTCGCGAAGCGGGCGATTGGAGGTCGTGAGCATCCATGCTAGTGCTGTCGCGCTAAGGTCAATCACGTCGGCATCGACTGAGGCATTCGGCGACAACGCGGCGGCCCAGTGGACCAGGCGCCTGACGGCCCCGCTGTATTCATCCTGCCAGATGTGGTGCAGCAGCGTGCTCCACCAAGCATCGCGATCCGGCATGGCGTCCCTGCGGAGCCTCCTGTCGAGGAAGTCAGCATTGAGCGGGTGTTCCGGCAGGCAGGCCACAGTCAGAATCGTGTCATATGTGGCACCGCCGTCCTGGTCGCGCTCGGCGACTTTGTTCAGCAGATCACAGACGACCTCCGGAGCCACAACCGCAGTCGGCACCCGCCAGATGAGGCTCTGGCGGAAGGCTCGGCCATGGCCCCAGTGGTCAAGCACCTGGGGCACAAGCTCTGCCAGCTCGAAGCCAGTAAGCTCCGCCACCGCCGTGCAGAGGGCCTCAAGCAGACCCGGAGACACGTAACGCTCAGCATCGGCCACGAACGCAACGACTGGCTGGCACATCTGGCGCGCGTCATCTGCACGAGCTGCGAGGTCGGACCGCTCTTGCCCGCGTCCGCCCCCACCCAACGCCTGCTCTACGATGCGCCTCGCCATCAGGTGGTGGCCAAGCCGCTCATACCCGATGACGACACAATCACGCGCTGTCGAGTCAGCTACGTCCATGTACTCAAGCAGCAACCCCTCGCTCACCATCGCATGGTACAAGGATCGCCCATAGTCACGGCCGGGCAGAAGCGCGTCGACGAGTTGCTTGGCCTCCTGTCGAGGCAACCACTCCCGATCTGCGTCAATCAGGGCACCGACCAGTGCTTCTATCGCACGCAGCAGCAGCCGATCCCGGGCATCGTAGTCATAGCGCCTTGCCAACTCGCTCTCGACTCCGTCCAGGTACAGGTCGAACACCTGGCTGATACCATGGAACCCTCGCGGCACGCGCTGCTGACGACTCGCCTTCAGGCCGCGACACAGGAACTTGAGGAACAGAGGATTGCCGAACTCCGGAGTGAGTGGTGGTGTTGACGGCAGCTCTAGCCCGTAGTACGTGAAGAACGTCCGTGTCGCTTCATACTGGCGCGAAGCAAAGCCATCGTGCGTGATCGTGACTGCTGCACCGCGCACCGCCTCGGGCACAACGACATCCTCAAACGAGCTGCGCACCGACAGCACCACGCCAATCCAGGGCGACTGTTCGAGGCGAGCGAGGAACGCGGTGAGGTGCTCTGGCCAGACCAGTCTGCCCGCACCTTCGTTCAGCGCATCGATCATGACCAGCGCGCGACGTCCCGCAGACTCGGCGGCGGCTTCCAACGCGCCCACGAACTCCTCTGCAGAGTATCTGGCCAGATCGAGCTGCTGGAGCGCCTGGATCCACGGGTCGTCGTTGGTCAAGAACCGCTGTCCCATCAGCAGCACCGTTGGCCGGTTGTCGGCCAACCGACGCTTCGCGAGGTCGCAAAGCAGATGAGTCTTGCCGTTGCCGGCCGCGCCCACCAGCAGCACCAGCTTGCCGCCAGCCAGGCTGATCGGTCGCCGTAGATCGGCAGCAGCGTGACGAATGGCCGAGCCGAGCTGCCCGACAGCCTGATAGTACTGGGCCAGCGGATCAGCCTCGACCCGGCCGCCATCACCCTCCGAGGTCCGTTGCTCCTCCTGCGCTCTCTCGTCTTGCCAGCGGGAGTACCTGTCGACCAGCACCCAGGATTGGCCCAGCTTCTGAAGCAGCGGGGTCGCCGCCATGCAATCGTTCGCCTGGGCGGCCAGAATGCTCAGATCCCCTGCCAGCTCATGTGCCTGCGCCAGTAGCTCGGCAGCCGGCGAGTCATCCAGGCTGACGTTTGCCGCCTGCGCCTTCCGGTCCACGCTGTACAGCTCTTGGCGGATCTGGTGTACGTGATGACCCAGCGCATCACAGAAGCTCGTCGTGCGTCCGAAGGACCCGAAGTCCCTCGCTATCGGCAACTCGACATGCACTTCCGGGGTGTAGCGCGGCCCAGCCGCTTTGACAGCCTCGTCCAGACGGGCCTCGAACCACGCCGGCTCAAACGCTGCCGCGTCGAACCAGAACGCCCGGCGACCGGCATGTCGTGTCTGGGACAGAAGCTCCAGTAGCTCAGACTCCCCCCAGTACACGAACTCCACCGACATGCCCAGTCGATGTGCCTCTTTGGTCCACTGCTCGACACACTTGTCCCAACGGTCTTTCTCGGATACTAGTCGCTTCTTGGCGGGCTCACCATCGGCCTGCTCTGCATCCGCGGCGCTGGCGCTTGACTTGGGCTTGCGGTCAACACGGCCATCAGATCGGTTCCGTGGGACGCAGACGAAGTACTTGACAAGGCTTCGGTGCTTGCTGAGCGCCGTCGAGACCGACTCGCCGATCTGCTGCCATTGCGCGTCGCCCAATGCGCTAAGGAAGTACTTTGCCTGCCAGCCCCACTCACTGCCGTCTTCCAACACGGCATAGCACTCGACGCCTGCATCGGGAGTGCCCTTGCGCTCGAAGCGCGCATTCGCTGGGCGTTCGCGCCGCGCCAGCTGTGCGCAGAGTTCCTCGAACCCATCGGCCCTCGACCCATTGCGCGGACGTATCGCACTCCAGTCAAGTACCATGCTGCTTCCCCGGAATCAGTCTACTCGCTCGCGGTAGCTCAGGCAATCGGACAGCGCGCTCGTGGCGCGCTCCCGCGAACAGGCCTCTGGTTGAGATCGGGGCGAGGGCGATAGCGGTCCAGCAGGCGGCGTCCCTGGGCACCTCCGCCGCTTACGCTTACGAGCCGGACTCGTCCTGCGATGCGCGATCACGTACCGGATGGGGCGGGCTGGCGGGGGTGGGGACGACTGAGGCGGCGACGGGACGGTGCAGGCCTCTGCGGCGCCGCGTTGAATCGGCGCCGCTGGGAGACTCAGGTGGCCGATGATCGCGACCCGCTGATCCCGCCCCACGGGGGCTACCGCGAGCTCCAGTCGTTCCAGGTCGCGCGGCTGGTGTACGACCTGACGGTGCGATTCTGCGACCACTCCATCGCGCCACGCAGCCGGACCCACGACCAGATGGTCCAGGCAGCTCGCCCCGGCGTGCAGAACATCGCGGAGGGGAGCAAGGCCAGCGGCACCTCGAAGAAGACCGAGCTGAAGCTGACCAACGTGGCCCGCGCCAGTCTCGAGGAGCTGCGGCTTGACTACGAGGACTTCCTCCGGCAGAGGGGCCTGGCTGAATGGTCGCGGGAGGATCCGCGGCGACAGGAGCTGGTGGACCGGCGCTGCACGACGCTGCCGGAGGTCGGCGACCGGGTGAGAGGGGTCTATCGGCGGGAGCGGAGTGGACCCTGTGAACAACGTGGACACAGTGGGCACCTTGGACCAGACACCATGTCCTCTGCGTCCTCTGCGTCCAGTTCGTCCACTCCCGCCACCTACCCCGAGATCGCCGCCAACACCGCCCTCGTCTTGATCACCGTCACCACGTACCTGCTCGACCGCCAGCTCGCCGCCCAGGCTGCCGCCTTCGAGCGCAAGGGCGGGTTTGCCGAACGCCTCTATCACCGCCGCAACGGCCGCCGCCCCTGACTGCGCTGCCCGCTCGACGGCTTCACCGCTGAGGAGTTGGACTTCCTCATCAACCACGACATCAAGTACCGGATGGGGCGGGATGGCGGGGGCGAGCACGACCGACGGTCCAGCGGGGGTGGTATACTGATTCTTGACGGCCTGGGATGACTGGCGATGGAGATCACCCTCAAGGTGGACGGCGAGTTGGTGGCTCGGTTGCGGGAGGATGCCGAACGGCGCAAGACCACGGTCGAAGAGAGGATCCTTCAGCACCTCCACAGCGCCTACCAGACCTCCGAGCGGATCGAGGCCTATGTCCGGCGAACGCGTGAGACCGCCGGACGATCCGAGCCCGGTTGGCGGTTCAACCGGGAGGAGTGTTACGACCGCTCCACCGAGAAGTGAGGCTGCCGCGTGGCCAAGGCGTTCCTCGACACTAACGTGTTGGTCTACGCGAACGACGAGCGAGACCCGCGTCGGCGGGAGCTTGCGCTGACGATGATTGCCGTTGTCGCCGGCGACAAGAACGGATGCGTTTCGACCCAGGTGCTGGCTGAGTACTCCGCGGTCGCGTTCCGGAAGCTCCACCAGTCGCCCTCCGTCATCGACGAGCAGGTCACGTTCTTCGCGGAGTCCTTCGCGGTGGTACAAGTATCAACAGAACTCATCCGGCGTGCGATCGAGCTCAAGACATCGCACCCGGTCAGCTTCTACGACGGCCTGATCCTCGCCGCCGCCGAAAGCGCCGGCTGCGAGGTGCTCTACTCGGAGGATCTCAACGCCGGCCAGATCTACGCCGGCGTTCGGGTGGTGAACCCGTTCGCGGAATAGCCGTGCGCCGCGTCCTGGCGGAGAACCGCTAGACCCCCACCTCCTCGCCCCCGTACGGCCGGGCGATGGGGAGGATGGGATCGACCAGCGGGCGGAGGTAATCCAGGAAGTCTTCGTGGATGGTCGGCACGTCGATCCCGTAGGCTTCGTAGGTGTCCACCCAGGCCTCGTCCATCTCACGCTTGTGTTGTTTGCCGGCCACCAGATGGGTGTCCACCAGGCCGTACTTCCAGTCCACGCTGCGGCTGTCTTCGCGGACGATGGTCACCAGCTTGCCGGTCTGGTGCCGGACCAGGCCCCAGTAGGCGGCGCGGTAGCCGACGTTGTAGCTGACCTTGATGTCGGCCTCGGACCGGTAGGTGCTGCAGATGCGGTGAATTTCGCCGGGCTTGATGTAACGCACATCGGGCTTGAGCCCGTGCTCGGCGCAGTACTTGTCGGCCTCGTCCTTGAGCCGCTCGCCGGCGCCGCCCAGGCGCGGGTTGCCGAACGAGTCCACCCCGGCCGCCGCCAGCGGTTGGCCGTTGTCGCCGCGGATGCCCTCACTGATGCAGTAGACGCCGAACCCCTCGTCCTTCTCGCGGGCGGCCACCAGCCGGCTGAAGTCCTCGACGCTGAAGGCGCCGTGTTCGGGCGCGGCGATCAGGTGCGGGCCGTAGCCGAAGCCTCTGGCGAGCAGCGAGGCGGCGGTCAGGAACCCCGCGTCGCGGCCCATGATCTCGATCACGTAGTGGCGGCCCAGCGCCCGCGCCTCGACCGCCAGATGGGCCACTTCGCTGGCCACGAAGTTGGCCGCCGTGCCGAACCCCGGGCAAGTGTCGACGCACATGATCTTGCCGTCGCGCTTGATCACCCCCAGCTCCTTCTTGCCGGGCTCGGGGTCGGTCACCGCGTAGGGCAGATCGTTGTCGATGGTCTTGGGCACCGACAGGAAAGTCGGCCACTCGGCGCGCGGGTGGCGCTTGGCGTAGTCGGCCAAGGCGTTGAGCGTAGTCAGGGTGTCGTCGCCGCCGACGAAGAACACGTGCCCGACTTGGAGCGCGTCGAGCGCCTCGATGATCCGCGCCACGTCGTAGTCGACCGCCGCTTCCTTGCTCCCGCCGCTCTTGTCTTCGGGCACGCCGCTGCCCAGCTTGTAGCGGCCGCTGCCGATCCAGGTCGAGGGCGTGTTCTTGACCAACTGCCGCTTGTGGTTGTCGGCCAGGTAGTCGTCCAGCCGGGCGACGTGCCGCTGGCCGTCGGCGGTGGCGTGTTCGCCGATCAACGCGCCGGTGCCGCCCAGGGCGGCGTAGATCTTGAGGTCGTCGGCGGCGAAATCGAGGCAGCCCTCGACCACGGCCATGTTGGTCAAGTTGATCACGGCGGTGGGCCCACCGCCGTTGCACAGCAGGACATTGCGATTCGGCATACTACACCTCGCGCTGGGGCCGTCCGGCCAAAGTCTCCGCGGTCAGGTCACCGCGGGTTGTCGAACATGATCCGCCGCTCGCCGGCGCGCCCGAAACCGAGCGGTCTCGCGGCGGCCAGGATCCCGGCGTCCGACTGCAGGAAGGTCCGCGTCGCCAGCAGCTCGGCATGCCTTTTCTGGAGGAGCGCCAGGTGCTCCTCCTTGAGGGCGATGGAGCCAGCCACCTCGCCGTTGCGGCCGTGCAGCCCGAACGTGTTCTGGACCAGGCCACTGGCCAAGCTGAACACGCCCAGCATGACCACGCCCTGCCAGCACCGTCGGACGGTCCGGCTCGCCAGGATACTGCCGCGATGGCAGCGCCGCGGCTGTTGCATTGGGTCGCCTCAGCGCACGTTGTAGTATGCGTCCTTCCCTGCATAGACCGCCGAGGAGCCCAACTGTTGCTCGATTCGCAGCAGTTGATTGTACTTGGCCACCCGATCCGTGCGCGACGGGGCGCCGGTCTTGATCTGTCCGGCGTTGGTCGCCACGGCGATATCGGCGATGGTGGTGTCCTCGGTTTCGCCCGACCGGTGCGAGACGACCGCCGTCATGCGCGCCTTCTGAGCCATGGCGATGGCCTCGAAGGTCTCGGTCAGAGTGCCGATCTGGTTGACCTTGATGAGGATCGAATTGATCGCCTTGTCGGCGATGGCGCGCTTGAGGATCCGGGTGTTGGTGACGGTCAAATCGTCGCCGACGATCTGGACCTTGTCCCCGACTCGCGCCACCAGCTTGGGCCAGCTCTCCCAATCGTTCTCGGCCAGCGGATCCTCGATGGAGATGATGGGATAGTCGGCCACCAGGCCGGCCCAGAAATTGATCATCTCGGCCGACGAGGCTTCCTTGCCGCCGGTCTTCTTGAACACGTACCGGCCCTCGGACCACAGCTCGGAGGTGGCCGGGTCCATGGCGATCAAGATCTGCTCGCTGGTGTACCCCGCCTGCTCGATGGCGGCGAGGATGGTGTCGAGCGTGTGGCGGGTGATGCTCAGCGCCGTGCGACCCTTCATGTCGGGCGCGAACCCGCCCTCGTCGCCGACCCCGGTAGCCAGGCCCAGGCGCTTCAGCTCGGCCTTCAGGGCATGAAATACCTCGGCCCCGGCGCGGAGCGCCTCGGCGAAGGTCTCGAACCCGGCCGGCATGACCATGAACTCTTGGAAGTCGATGTTGTTGCCGGCGTGGGCGCCGCCGTTGACGATGTTCATCATCGGCACCGGCAGCGTGCAGCCGTTGGCCCCGCCCAGGTAGCGGTACAACGGCAGGTCGGCCTCGGCCGCGGCGGCGTAGGCGGCGGCCATGGACACGCCCAGCAGCGCGTTGGCGCCCAGCCGGGCCTTGGTCTCGGTGCCGTCCAGGTCGATCATGGCCTGGTCGATGGAGCGCTGGTCCGAGACGTCGTACCCCTCGCTGACCAGCAGCTCGCAGATTTCGGTGTTGACGTTCTCGACCGCCTTGAGCACGCCCTTGCCAAGATAGCGGCCCTGGTCGCCGTCACGGAGCTCGATGGCCTCGCGCTCGCCGGTTGAGGCGCCCGACGGCACCGCCGCGCGGCCCATCACCCCGGACAGGGTGGTGACCTCCACCTCGACCGTGGGGTTGCCGCGTGAATCGAGGATCTCGCGGGCCTCGACGTCGATGATCTGACTCATCTGATCCCTCGCTTTGCCGGCCGGGGGCGGCGGAGGCCGCCCCCGGCGCAGGCTCTTACTCGGACACCGGCACGCTGGCGATGGCGGCCTGCGCGGCGGCCAGCCGAGCCACCGTGACCCGGAACGGGCTGCAGCTCACGTAGTTCATGCCCACCCGCGCGCAGAACTCGACCGACTTGGGATCGCCGCCGTGCTCGCCGCAGATGCCGACCTTCAGGTCCGGCCGCGTGCCGCGCCCGAGCTCGACACCCAGCTTGACCAGCTTGCCGACGCCGCCCTGATCCAAGGTGGCGAACGGGTCGTCCTCGAGGATCTTCTTGCCGATGTAGTCGGTGATGAAGCCGCCGGCGTCGTCGCGGCTGAAGCCGAAGGTCATCTGGGTCAGGTCGTTGGTCCCGAACGAGAAAAACTCCGCCACTTCGGCGATCTCGTCGGCGGTGACGGCCGCCCGCGGGACCTCGATCATCGTCCCGACCAGGTACTCGACCTCGGTCAGTTGCTCGGCCATGACCGCCTTGGCCACGGCGTGCGCCCGGGCCGCCAGGAACTCCAGCTCGGTCTTGGTGCCGACCAGCGGGATCATGATCTCCGGCCTGGCGTCGATCCCCCGCTTCTTGCAGGCGCAGGCAGCCTCGATGATGGCCCGGACCTGCATGTCGCCGATCTCCGGGTAGGTGATCGACAGCCGGCAGCCGCGGTGGCCGAGCATCGGGTTGAACTCGTGCAGCGCCTCGACGCGCTGCTGCACGGTTTCGAGGCTGACGCCCATCTGGTCCGCCATCTCCTGCTGGTTCTCGACCTCGTGCGGCAGGAACTCGTGCAGCGGCGGGTCGAGCAGCCGGACCGTGACGGGCAGCCCGTCCATGGCCTCGAAGATGCCTTCGAAGTCACCCCGCTGGAGCGGCAGGAGCTCGTCCAGCGCCTGGCGGAACTGCTTCGCCGCGGCCAGACCGTCGTGGTGGACGATCGCGCCCATGGTCAGCAGCTCGTCGACGTCGGCGGCGCCGGTCTTGTCCTTGAGGTTCTTGACCGTCTCGGCGGCCAGGATCATGCGCCGGACGCTGATGATCCGGTCGCCCTCGAAGAACATGTGCTCGGTGCGGCAGAGGCCGATCCCCTCGGCGCCGAAGGCGCGGGCGCGTTGGGCGTCGGTGGGGCTGTCGGCATTGGTCCGCACGCGCAGCTCGCGGTACCGCTCGATCCACTCGTTGAGGCTGCTGTAGAGCCGGTACCCCTCTTCTTCGCGAGCCTCCTGGTCGCCCTCCAGGATGGCCCGCACCACCGGCGAGGCGACCACCGGGAGGGCCCCGTTGAAGACCTCGCCGAGCCAGCCGTTGAGGCTGATGAAGTCGCCTTCCTTGACGGTCACGCCGTTGGCCGTCATGGTCTTCGTGGCGTAGTGGATGGTGATGTCGGCGCAGCCGGCGACGCAGCACTTGCCCCACTGCCGGGCGACCACCGCGGCGTGGCTGGTCATCCCGCCGCGGCTGGTCAGGATGCCTTCCGCCGCGTACATCCCGCCGACGTCCTCGGGGCTGGTCTCGATCCGGACGAGGACCACCTTCTCGCCGCGCGCGACCCATTCCTCGGCCTCGTCGGCGCTGAACACCACCCGGCCGACGGCCGCGCCCGGCCCCGCCGGGAGGCCCTGCCCGATGACCTTGCCGGCCTGCCGGGCGTCTTCCAGGTCCGAGCCCTTGAAGCTCGGCAGCAGGAGCTGGGCCAGATGGGTCGGCTCGACCCGCTGGACCGCGGTTTGGGCGTCGATCAGGCCCTCGGCGACCATCTCGACGGCGATCTTGATGGCCGCCACGCCGGTCCGCTTGCCGTTGCGGGTCTGCAGGATGAACAACTCCCCGTCCTGGATGGTGAACTCCAGGTCCTGCATGTCGTGGTAGTGGTTCTCCAGCTTGTGGCGGATGGCCTCGAGCTGGTCGTAGACCGGCGGCATGGCCTCGGCCAACGAGGAAATCTCCAGCGGCGTGCGGATCCCGGCCACCACGTCCTCGCCCTGGGCGTTGATCAGGTACTCGCCGTAGAACACCTTCTGACCGGTCGACGGATCGCGGGTGAAGGCCACGCCGGTGGCGCTGGTCTCGCCCATGTTGCCGAAGACCATGGTCTGGACGTTGACCGCGGTGCCCAGCAGGCCGGTGATCTTGTTGATCTGCCGGTACTTGACCGCCCGGTCGCCGTTCCACGAGCTGAATACGGCGTTGATGGCCAAGTCCATCTGCTCGCGCGGGTCGACCGGAAAATCGCTCCCGGTGTGCTCGCGGTAGATGGCCTTGTACCGCTGCACCACCTCGGACAGCTCATCGGCGCCGAGCTCGTTGTCGTGCGTCACGCCGGCTTTTTCCTTCAAGGCGTGGAGCGCGGCCTCGAAATGGTCGTGGTGCACGCCCATGACCACGTCGCCGAACATGTCGATGAACCGGCGGTAGCAGTCCCAGGCCCAGCGATCGTTGCCGGTCTTGGCGATCAGCCCGGCCACCACCGCGTCGGAGATGCCCAGGTTGAGCACCGTGTCCATCATCCCCGGCATGCTCATGGCGGCGCCGGAGCGGACCGAGACCAGCAGCGGATTGTCGGGATCGCCGAACTTGCGGCCGGTCGCCTGCTCGAGCCGAGCGCAGTGTTCGTCGAGCTCCTCGACCAGCCCGTCGGGCCACTGCTGCTGGTTCTTGTAGTAGTGGTCGCAGGCCTCAGTGGTGATGGTGAAGCCGGGCGGCACCGGGATGCCGGCGTTGGTCATCTCGGCCAGGTTGGCGCCCTTTCCGCCCAGGAGCGCCTTCATATCCGCGCGGCCTTCCGCCTTGCCGGAGCCGAAGAAGTACACGTACTTGGTAGTCATCGGGGTCACGAACTCCCTTCACATCCGGCCGAGATCATCTGGCCGGTGAGTTTGGCGGGGCCTGCCCGCCCGTTAGCGCCGGGTTGTCCCGGCCGTCCAGGGCGGCTCAGCCCGCCCGCCACGCCACGCTCCACCCCAACCTCACGCTCCGCCGATCGGGCGGAAAAGTCGCTCGCGCTCCTCGCGGCGCACCGCGCCCGAGGGGACCTCCAGCACCTCGACCTCAACCCCGCCGCGGCCCAGGTCGTAGCCCAGGCGCATGCCCACCGCGACCGTCGCCGAGGCCTTGGCCGGGTGCCCGTCGAGGCACACCCGCCCGGCGTCGCAGGCTTCCTTGGCCACGGTCCGTCGCGGGATCAGGCCGGACACCTTCAAGTACTTGTCGAGCCGCACCGCTCGCCCCGTCAGCCTTCGCTCGCCTTGGCCGCGGTCCACAGCCGGTCCTGCTGCTCCAGGTCCAGCTCGGCGAAGGCTATCGGCCCGCCGGCCTGCGCTTCCATGTCGCGGAAGCGCCGCTCGAACTTGGCGTTGGCCCGGCGCAGAGCGTCTTCCGCCTGCAGGCCGTAGCCGCGCCCGACGTTGACCATCATGAACAGCAGATCGCCGAATTCCGCCTCGGCGTGAGCCAGGTCACCGGCCTCCAAGGCCTCCGCCAACTCGCCCAGCTCCTCGGCGATTTTCGCCAACCGGCTGGTCTGGTCCGGCCAGTCGAACCCGACTCGCGCGGCCCGGCGCTGGAGCTTGAGGCTCCGCGCCAAGGCCGGCAGGTGACGCGGCAGGCCGTCGAGCGTGCTGTCGCGCTCCTTCCCGGCCTCGGCGCGCTTCCGCGCTTCCCACAACGGCAGCACCTGGGCCGCGGTGTGGACGCCCTCGACCTCACCGAACACGTGCGGGTGGCGGGACACCAGCTTGTCGCTGATGGCCCGGCACACGTCGTCGATGTCGAAACGTCCGGCACCGCTGGCGATCTCGGCGTGGAGGAGAATCTGCAAGAGCAGATCGCCCAGTTCCTCGCACAGCTCGCCGTCGTCGCCCTGGTCGATGGCGTCGAGCAGCTCGCACGCCTCTTCGAGCAGGTACTCACGCAGGGATAGGTGCGTCTGCTCGCGGTCCCAGGGGCACCCGTCCGGGGCGCGCAACCGCGCCACCACCGACACCAGATGGGCGAACGGCGTCACGGAGTGGCACCGCCCACCGGGTTGACCGGCTTCGGCGCCGCCTGCTCATCGATCTGCGTCGGAGGCGCCAACTGGGTCGGTTCCTGCAACTGCTTTTCCACCCCCGGCGGCAGCGCCGACTGCCCGCCGGCGGCGAAGAACGGCTCGATCCCGGCCTTGTAGCGCTCGTCCAGCACGACCACGTCGGCGCCCTTGACCAACTCGGCCATGAGGTCCTGCTCGGAGGTGGCGTTCTCCTGCAGATAGGCCTGCTTGACCTGCTCCTTCATCGCCGGGTCCTCGAACCGCGCCGGCTCGGCCGGCTTGGCCTCGACCAGCTTGATCACGAAGAAGCCTTCCTTGTAGTGGACCGGCTGCTGGCTGAACTGGTTCGGCTCGAGTTTGCGCAGCGCGTCGTGGATGGCCGGCGCCTGAGCCTTGAGAATCTCCCAGGGCACGTCTTCATAGAGGCCGCCGTTCTCCTTGGAGCCCGGGTCCATGGAGATCTCCCGCGCGATCTCGGCGAACCGCTCGCCCTCGCTGTTGAGCTCGGCGATGACCTTGTCGGCGGCCTGCTTGTTGGGCACCACGATCTGCCGGAACGTGACCCGGGCCGGCTTGTCGAAATAGCGCTCCTTGTACTCGTTGAAGAAGGTCTTGAGCTGCTCTTCGGTCGGCTTGAGGTGCCGGGTGCGGAGGTTGAAGGTGGCCAGGTCGTACTTGAACTGGTCCTGGAGGACCACGTCATCGACCGAGTTGGCCTTCATCCACTTCCGCATCTCCTGCTCGTCGTCGTTGAAGCGCTCCTTACGGAATTCACCGAAGCGCTTCTTGACGTCCTCGGCGCTGGGCATGACGCCGGCCGCCTCGGCTCGTTGCAGGAGCAAGCGGCGCAGGATGGTGGTCTGCAGGACCTGCAGTCCGTGCGTCCGTTCGAGCTCTTCGTAGAAGTCCTTGCGGGTCACGTTGCTGCCGTTGACCCGCGCTACGACGCTGGAGCAGCCCGTCATCAGGGCCAGCCCGGCGATTGCCGTCAGCACCACCGCCATTCGTCTCGCCACCGCACCTCTCCCGTCCATCAGCGTTCACCATCTCCGGCACTGGGCATCGCCAGACCTTCCCGATAGCCGCACACCTGGTTCCGTCCACTGTGCTTGGCGGTGTACAGCGCCAAGTCCGCCATGCGCACCAACTCCACCGGATCGTCGGAATCCTCAGGGAAGCTGGCCGTCCCGACGCTCACCGTGACCTTCAGGATTCGGTCGTCGGTCGTGACAAACTCCTGCACCTCCGTCGCCGAGCGGATCCGCTCCCCGGCCAGTTGCGCCCCGGCCCGGTCGGTCTCCACCAGGTAGGCGACAAACTCCTCGCCGCCGTACCGCGCGATCAGGTCGTCCTTGCGGCCGTACCGCCGCAGCAGCCCGGCCAGGCCCTGCAGCACCTGGTCGCCGACCGGATGCCCGTACGTGTCGTTGACGCTCTTGAAGTGGTCGATGTCCAGCATCATCAGCGACAACGGCCGCCCGTAGCGCCGGCAGCGGCCGAGCTCGGCGGTGAGCTGCTCCTCGAAATAGTTGCGCCGGAACAGCTTGGTCAGTGGGTCAGTGACCGCGAGGCGCTGCAACGTTTCATACAGGCGCGCGTTCTCGATGGACACCGCCGCCTGGCTGGCCAGCATGGTCAGATTGCCCAGGTCGTGGTGGGTGAAGACCGCGTTGTTGCGTTTGTTGTTGACATTCAGCACCCCCACCACCTCGGTCCCGATGAGCAGCGGCACCGACAGCAGCGAGCGGGTGCTGTACTTCCCCTTGGCCTTGCCCTTCTGCCGGGCCTGGAACCTCTCGTCGCGGGTGATGTCCTCGATCAGCAGCGGCTGGCCGCGCTCGGCGACCCAGCCGGTGACGCCCTGACCGACCACCGCGCTGGCCTTCTCCACGACCTCTTCGGGCAGGCCGACGGCGTACCGGATGCGCAGGTGCTGCTTGTCGTCCTCGAACAGCATCAACGAGCAGATCCGGCAGTCGAGCAAGCTGACCGCGCTGTCGACGATCTTCTGCAGCAGGGCTTCGTGCTGGAGCGAGCTGGACAGCTCGCGGCTGATCTCGCACAGCACCGAGAGCTCTTCGACCTGACGCATCAGGCCCTGGTAGATCTGAATGTTGCGCAACTGGTGGGCGGCGTGCGAGGCGTAGGCGTGGAGCAACTCGACCCGCTCGTAGCTGGCCGGCATGCCGTGCGGCCGCTCGAGGCAGAGGACCCCGATTCGCTCGCCCTCGGCGGTGAGCGGGACGGCGACCAGGTACTTGGGCGCCAGGTCGCCCCGGCCGCTGGGCTTGAAGAACTCGCACTCGGCGGTGTTCGGGACGACCTGCCGCTCGCCGGTGGCGAAGACGCGCCCGGCCACGCCCTCATCGACGGGCATCGAGAAGTCGTCGCGGACCTGCCCGGACAGGGTGCGCGCCGCGGCCACGACCAACTCGGTGCCGGCCTCGTTGGGCACCAGGATGGCGCTCTTGTCCGCCTCGAACAGCCGCACCGAGTGCTCCAGGACCCGTTGCAGGAGGTCCTCCATGGTCACCCCGGCGCGGACCAGGCGGGCCAGATCGAGGAGGGCGAACTGCGGGAGATCGAGGGTGCTCAGATCGGGTCCGTCGAGCCCCATCCGGCGCCGCTCCTCCTCCTGCTGATCGAGCGAAGCGCGCAGGCTGCGGGCGGCGTCGGCCTGGGCCTCGTAGATCCCGGCCCGGCTTTCGCTCACGTTGAGCAGGCGCTCCTGCTCGCGGTGAGGATCGACGTCGTGCGGCAAGCGCGGCGATGGGTCCGACTCGTGCTCGCCGCGCGGGCTTGCGTTCGACGAATCTGGACTCACTGGCGAGGCGCTCCGAATGCGCCATGCTAGCACACAAGCTCCCTGGACGCAACCGCGCCCGGCCCGAATCGCGCTTGCCGGATGGCGCCCGGTGTGGTACCAGAGACGGGGTGGAGGCAGGAGCCGTGAGCATCCCCGAACGGCTGGCCGAGATCCGCGAGCGGGTCGCCGCCGCGGGTCGGCGCGCCGGTCGTCACCCCGGCGAGGTGACCATCGTCGCCGCGGCCAAGTCGCGCTCGGCCCACGAGGTCGCCCAGGTGGTCGCGCTGGGCGTGAGCGAGCTCGGGCACAATTACGTCCAGGAGGCCGCCGCCATGCGCGAGGCGCTGGCCGGGCCGGTGACCTGGCGGATGATCGGCCACCTGCAACGCAACAAGGTCGGGCAGGCGCTCGGCCTGTTCGACACGATCGACACCGTGGACAGTGCCCGGCTGGCGCGAGCGATCGCCGCGCGGGTCGAACCGGAGCGGCCGCCGGTGCCGGTGCTGATCCAGGTCCGGCTGGGCGAGGAGGAGAGCAAGTCGGGCGCGGATCCGGCGGGATTGGGCGAGTTGCTCACATCTCTGCAACAAATGCCCAAGTTGCGATGTCTCGGACTGATGACGATGCCGCCTCCGGCGAGCCCGTCAGCGACGCGGCCGTGGTTCGCCAAGCTGCGCGAGCTGGCCGAGGCGTTGAGGTCGCTGTCCGGACTGCCGTTGCCGGTGTTGTCGATGGGCATGAGTCACGACTACGAGGTCGCCGTGGAGGAAGGGGCGACCCAGATCCGGATCGGGACGGCGCTGTTTGGTCCGCGAGGCTGACAGGACAACCGCTCCGGCCGGCTAAGCCGCTGTTCAAGGAGGCGAGACCGATGGCCCGGTCTTTTGGCCGCAAGTTCCTCGATTTTCTGTGGGGGCCCGCCGAAGAGCCGTATGCGGACGGGTACGACCCTTATGGCGAGGGCTCCATGGACCACCACGACGACTACGACCGACCCGAAGAGCCCGAGCCGCGGGCGGCGCAACGGCGCTCAGGACCATTCTCCCGGCAGGAGGAAGTGGTCGAACTGCGGCCGCCGCGCCAGCCGCGCGCCGAGGTCACCTACCCGCGCTCATTCGACGACGCCCAGGCGCTGGCCGACCAGTTCAAACAGGGCGCGTTCCTGATCGTCGACCTCGAACAAGTTGATGAGAAGGACCGCTCCCGGATCGTCAACTTCCTGTGCGGCGTGGCCTACGGGCGCGACGGCCGGTCGCAGCGGATCAACGATCTCACCTTCGCTTTCGCGCCGCGGCACTTCGATCTGGAGATCGAGCAGCCGCGCCGCGGCGTGAGCGCCGATCCGGGGTACATGCCGCGCTTCTCCGCCAGTCTGTGACCCAGCCATGACCCTCGACATCGACCTCGGGGTCCTCGGCGTCGGGGCCATGGGCTCCGCACTGGTCCGGGGTTGGCTGGCGGCCGGGTTGTTGGATCCCGGCCGCGTCACCGTCTACGACGTCGCCTCCACGCGTCTGAACGAAGTGGCCGGTGAGCTGGGGTTGAAGGCGGCTGCCGACGAGCGCGAGGCGGCCGGTGGCGACCTGCTCCTGGTGGCGGTCAAGCCGGCCGATGTGGCCGCCGCCCTGGGCCGCGCCTGTCCAGGCACCGGCGAGTCGCCCCTGATCCTGTCCATCGCCGCCGGCGTGACCCTCTCCGCGCTGGAGGCGGCGGCGCCCGGCCGGCCGGTGATCCGCGTCATGCCCAACACGCCCGCCTTGGTCCAGGCCGGCGCCAGTGGCTTCGCCCGCGGGGCGCGGGTGACCGACGACCAGGCGGCGCTGGCGCAGCGGCTCCTGTCCTCGGTCGGGCTGGCCATCGAAGTCAAGGAATCGCTCCTCAACGCGGTCACCGGCCTCAGCGGCAGCGGCCCGGCGTACCTCTACCTGGCCATCGAGGCCCTGGCCGACGGCGGCGTGCGCTGCGGCCTGCCCCGCGACGCGGCCCTGGCCCTGGCCGCGCAGACGGTGCTCGGCGCGGCCAAGATGGTGCTCGAGACCGGCGACCACCCGGCGGTCCTCAAGGACCGTGTCTGCTCCCCAGGCGGCACCACCATCGCCGCCCTGGCCGAGCTGGAAGCCCACGGTTTCCGTTCCGCCCTGATCGAAGCCGTCACCACCGCCACCCGTCGCGCCGCCGAACTCGTCTAGTGGTCTGCCACACGGGTTCGTGCGCATACGGCGCCCCCCTGTAGTCCCCCCGCAAGCGGGGGGACGGGCTCCCTCCCTGCTTGCGGGGAGCGAAGTCCTGAGCCAGTCGAAGGGGGCCGGGGTGGGGTCTGCATTGGGCGACAACTATCGTGGCTGGCAACCAGCCTGAGAGACACCACCCAGGGCTGCCGACGGCCCTTCACACCGACCCGCCGGTGTACGTCGGAGGCTCAGTCCGCCGCCTCGCGGAGGTCGGCGGCCTGGCCCAGGTAGCGTCGGGCGCGGCCCATGGCGGCCAGAGGGAAGTAGTGGCGGTAGAGGTTGTAGTTGATCATGAACCCGCGCCCCAGCTCGGTCCCTTGCGGGAGGGTCGCGCCGGGCTTGCTGAGGTCCACGCGGGAGCCGACGCCGTAGCCGGGGAAGCCGGTGCCGGTGTAGTGCTCCTCGTCCCAGGTCCCGTCCTCGCGCTGGGTCTGGACCAGGAAATCGAGCCCACGCCGGATGGCCGGCTCGTAGCGGCGGGAGTTGACCGCCAGCAAGGCCATCAACGCCCAGGCCGTCTGGGAAGCGGTGCTCTCGCCCACCCCACGTTGGCTGATGTCCATGTAGCTGGCGCAGCTCTCGCCCCAGCCGCCGTCGCGGTTCTGGCGGTCGGCGACCCAGTCCGCGGCGCGGCGGACGTACCAGGAGGTCATGTCCTCGCCCACCGCCTCCAGGGCCGGCAGCACCGCCGCCGTGCCGTAGATGTGGTTGACGCCCCACCGCCCGAACCAGCTCCCGTCCGGCTCCTGCTCGCGCCGAATGTACTCCACCGCGCGCGCCACCACCGGGTGGTTGAGCCGATAGCCGAGATTGCCCAACGCCTCGACCACGTGCGCGGTGACGTCGACACTGGGCGGGTCGAGCGCCTCGCCGAAGTCGCAGAACGGGATCTTGGCCACGAACGGGTTGGTGTTGTCCTTGTCGAACGCCGCCCAGGCGCCGTTCCGGCAGCGCATCCCGAGCACCCACTCGACCCCGCGCTCGATGGCCTCGTCGACCGGCAGCTCGTCACCGACGGAATCACGCAGGCGGGCCAGGACCAGCAGCGCCACCGCGGTGTCGTCGACGTCGGGATAGGTGTCGTTCTCGAACTCGAAGGCCCAGCCGCCCGGCCGCACCTGGCCGCCGTAGACCTGCCAGTCGCCGCCGTCCCGGACCTGCTCGCGGAGGACCCATGACAGCGCCCGGCGCACCGGCTCGGCGGTCTGATAGTCCTCGCCGCAGTCGCTCAGCGCGAGGAGGGTCAGGACCGTGTCCCAGACCGGCGACATGCAGGCTTGGACGTAGATCCCGCCGTCCCGCTGGTAGGCCCATGGCGCGTTGAAGGCTTCCAGCCCCTTGGCCACCACCGGATGATCGATGGCATAGCCCTCGACGTTGAGGGCGATCAGCGAGTAGACCCAGGGCGGCTGGATCCCGCCCCAGCAGCCGTCGGCCTCCTGCCGCTCGATGATCCACTCCAGGCAGAGCTTGATGGCCTCCTCGCGGTGCGGGTGGAAAGGCTGCTTATCCAGCAACAGCGCGGCGCGGTCGAAGAGCAGGAACAGGCTTTCCCAGGAGAGCAGCCCGCCGCGGCGCGGCAGCCGGTAGTCCATCGCCTCGCGGCCGGCGGGGAACAACTCGTCCAACCGGCTCGCGGGCGGCAGCGGCCGGACTGGGCGCCGCGCCGAGAGGATGCTCAGCGGCACCATCGTCCCACGCGCCCAGCTCGAGAACTGGTAGATGTTGAACGGCATCCACTTGGGAAAGCGGATCAGCTCGGGCGGGAGCGTGGGCGTGCCGTCCCACGGCCACTCGCCGATCAGGGCCAGCCAGAACTTGGTGAAGACGCGGACCTGGGACAGCCCGCCGTGGGCCAGGATCCACTCCCGGGCCTTGACCAGCCGCGGCGCCTCGGCGGCGAAGCCGGCGGCGCGGAGGGCGGCATAGCACTCGACGGTGGTGCTGATGTCCCCGGCCGGGGCGCCGTGGTAGTTGTGCCAGCTTCCGTCCTCGCGCTGCTCGTTGAGCACGGCGCGGACCACGCCGGGGTACTTCGGATCGGCGGTGGCGCCCAGCACGTGCATGGCCAGGATCCATTCCGCCTCCATCGACGGATTGGATTCCAGCATCCCCACCCAGTACCCCTCGGGGGCCTGCTGATCGGTCAGCCAGTCGATGGCTCGCGCCATCGCGGCCTCGAGGCCGCGGTCCAGGTCAAACGCAAGGACGGCTGCCTGCTCCTCCAGTGCCACCTACGCGACCTTCCTTCGGCCTGCGCCGCTGACGCTGGCCGGGCTGACGCCATCATCGCCCACCGCCTGGTTCGCGTTAGGCCGGTGGTCCCTCGTCGCAAGCATGGCCCACCCACCAGCCAACCGGCAATTGGACTCTGCGCTCCGACTTCCTGTAACCTCCAACGCCGACCGTCGGGTTCCCACCCGAGCGTGGCCGGACCGCTGGTCGCCGCCAGGCGCGAGCGGCGTACAAGCTGCCACATCGCCGGCGTTCCGTCAAGAACCTAACGTGCCGCCAACGTCCCCAATTCCCCCTGGGCGCGGCACAAGCGGTACCCGGCCCCGGCCTCGGCGAGCCGCGGCGCGATGTGCGTGAGCGCCTGCTCGCCGCGCTCGATCAAGACCCACCGCCGGCCCAGCCGGGCCGCCATCGCCCCGGTCGTGCCCGAGCCGGCGAAGGGATCGAGGACCGTGTCGCCCGGCTCGCTGTAGAGCCGGATCACGCGCTCCAGCAGCGGCTCGCTCTTCTCGGTGGGGAAGTCGCGGCGGAAGCTGTAGGCGCAGAATTCGTCCCACAGCGTGTCGGCGAAGCGGGTGTCGGAGGGCGGGACCCAGTGGTAGACTTTCTCGCCCCGCCGGCGGACGAACTCTCGCGTCTCGTCGCGCCGCCACCAGTCCAGCAGCCGGTCGTGGCCCGAGGCGGTGAACTCCAGGTAGTTGGCGACCGCCTGTTCGGCCCGCGACCGGCGCCACTTCCACTGGCCCTTGGCCGGGGTGATCCCGAGCAGCTCGTAGCGCATGGTCGGCCGATCGGCGGTGCTCCAGAAGTCCTTCCAGTATCCCTCCGGGTGCGCCGGGCCGTTCGGCTTGGGGACCAGCGGCTTGGGATACCGGCGGGAGGGGTCCCGCGAATAGACCAGCATCAGGTCGTGCGCCACCGGCAGCGCCTGAACCTGCTGGAACTGGTGCTGCAGGTTCTTGGTTATCCGCTTGACCACCACGCTGTTGCGGAAGTTCTCGGGGCCGAACAGCTCGTCGAGCAGCAGCCGGACGTGGTGGACCACCCGATCGTCGAGGTGGATCACCAGCGTCCCGCGCGCCGAAAGCAGGTCGCGCATCTGGACCAGTCGGGTCTCGAGCAGCGACAGGTACAGCCCGACCTCGAGCCGGTCGTCGTAGTGCTCGAACCGCCGGCCGGTGTTGAACGGCGGGTCGGTGTAGATCAGATCGACTGTTGTCCCCCGGCGCAACAGCCAGTCGAGGCCGAAGTGGTTGTCGGCCCAGAGGAGCAGGCCGGCGCCGTCGCCGTGCCGCGCGATCTCGATCAGCTCGGGCTTGGGCAGCTCGCCGGCCGGACGCCGCTCGGCGGCACCGTCTTCGTCGATCAGGACGACCCGGTCGGGGTCACGATCGGGCCAGTCGAGACGCGGTGGCTCAAGGCGCGGCGCGGCGCGCCGCGCAGGCTGCTCGGGCATGTCCGGTTGGACACCCGCCCGGCGGCGAAGTGGCGGGGCCGGTCAGTCCTGGTCCCTCTTCACCGTCGGCTGCTTGGTCGGCTCCAGGGGTTGATTGAAGCCGGGGTAGATGTTGCCGGCCGAGGTCGGCGGGACGTAGCTCCAGCCGGGCGGCAGGCCGTAGTACCAGTTGTTCGGCCTGGTGTTGAAGTGGACGTTCGGCGCGTTGGTGCCGTAGTAGATGGTGGGCGCCTTGGGGACCACCACGGTGCCTGGCGGGACCTGATTCGCCTGGTTGCCGCCGATGGTCACCGGCGGGAGGGTGACCGTCACCCCTCCGGCGTTGATCTTCGGCGGCGCCACCGCCACGCCATTCTGACCGACGGCGAACGGCACACCCTTGATGGTGCCCGAAAGCGTGCCCTGCTGCGGCTGGGTCTGGTACGGATAGAGCTGGCTCTGGAGCTGGCCTGGGGTCAGGCCGTAGGGCACCTGGATGTAGGGCTGCTGCATCGACGGCTGGTAGACCGACCCGTCCGGGGCGATGACGATGCCCGAGGGCAGGACGGTCACGCCGTTGGGCAGCAGGATGGTGCCGTTGCGGGTGACCCGCGCGCCGGGCGGCAGGTTGCGGTAGGGATCGGCCGCCGCCCGCGGCGCCTGCGCGGCGGCCTCGCCCGCCGGGTGGTAGCGATAATCGTTGTCGATGGTCCCGCCGCCGAGCGCCGCCGCGACCTCGCTAGGCTTGCGGTACTTGAGCGGGATCTCCTCGCGGACGGTACCCTTGGCCGGCGCCTCGCCCTTGGCTCCGACCAGCGGCGCGGCGTTCTCGGCGCCCTTCTGTTCGGTCCGCGGAACGGTGCCGGGGAGCAGCGCGCCGGCGCCCTCGGCCGGCTTGTCGACCGGCACCTCGGCCGCCTTCGCCTGCTCGGGCGCCACCGTCAGCGCTGCGGCCGCCCCGCCGGGCGGCTTGAGGATGAAGATCCCCTGGACCAGCTTGACCTCGGCGCCCAGGGTCAAGGCCACCAGCCGGAGGATCTTGTCCAGCGGCTCGTCGATGAACTTGGCCGAGAACGTGCCGCGCACCCCGTCGGCGACGATGAAGTCGATCCCGGTCTGCTTGCCCAACTGGGCCATCGCCTCGCGGATCTCGGTCTTGTCGAACTGAATCGAGACCCGTGGGATGTCGCCCTGGCCGGCCGCCGGCTGGTCCTCGGCCCGAGCCGGGGCATGCCCACACAGCACCGCGCCGAGCGCGAGCCAACCGCACCAATGTCGCCGCATCCAGATCTCCACGGGCGTGAAGGGAGCCGCACGGTCATCATGACGCCGCCGCCGACCGGCACGACAACCGGTCAGCCGCCGTCGCGTTGACCTCTTGAACGTTCGGCCGGCCGGAATAGTTCGCGGCCGCCCCGATTCTCCTGGCTGGCAGGGCCAAACCCCGTACGCGTGCCGGGCGCAGGATTCGCCGCCGCCCGCTCTGCGCTCGCCGCCGCTCAGCGCCAGCCCAGCTCTTCGCACAGATCCAGATAGCACCGCAGCGCCGACGACGGGACGTTGTGCGGGATGAGATCGCCGATGGACAGGAAGTAGCCGCCGCAACTCCGCGCCGTTTCGACCATCGATTCGACCATCCGCCGGATCTCGGCCGAATCGTTGCGCAGCAGGACCCGCACGTCGCCCTCCCCGGCCAGATAGGCGTTCGGATGCCGCCGGGCGATGGCCTTGAAATCGGTGTACGGCTCGGTCCGGATGCCCCGCGCGCCGCACTCGATCAGCCGGTCGGCGAACACGTCGACGCAGCCGTCGGTGGTGAACAAGACGTGCTTCCCCGCCGCGCGCATCAGGCCGAACCACTCCGCGTACCGGGGGAAGATGTGCCGCTCGTACCAGTCCGGTGCGATCAGCGGCCCGCGGCGCGTCGAAGTAGTCGATCCCGGTGATCCCGCTGACCGCCTCGGGGCAGTACAGACTCTCCCGCTGCGGTACCCGTTTCGGCCCCCGGCCCAGGAACCCGTTGTACCAGTCCCGCCGCCGCGCCTCGGCCGCTGCCGCCATCGGGTCCACCATCACCGCCTCAACAAGTGCGGACACACGACCTGTGGCCGCGCTCCGGATCGGCTCCCCGCCTCGCGCCGAAGCGTACGGTCCGCCTCGCTGCGTGTCAAGGCAGGCGCCGCGGTGCGCCTTTGTGCGCATCCGTGGCTCAGCTCGCGAAGCGGTGGATCCCGACGGACTCGAAGGCCGCGCGGGCGTTGGCCAGCTCGGCCGGGGTCGGGCAGCGATTCAGCGCCTCGTGCTCCGGGGCGCGGTAGACCGGCCGGTACTGGCCCATCACGTTGACGTAGCTGTCGCGCGAAATCTCGTCGGCCAGGAAACGAGCCACCGCCGGCGAGTCGGCGAGATCGCCGGGCAGGACCAGGTGGCGGATGATCAGCCCGCGCACCGCCAGGCCGCGGTCGTCGAGCCGCAGGTCGCCCACCTGGCGGTGCATCTCGCGGAGCGCGGCGCGGTTGACCGCCGGATAGCCGGGCGCCGCCGAGTAGAGGCGGTCCGGGCCCTCGGTGCCGTACTTGCAGTCCGGCATGTAGATATCCACCAGGCCGTCGAACAGGCGGAGCGTATTGACGCATTCCCAGCCGCCGCAGTTGTAGACCAGCGGGATGACCAGCCCGGCCTCGTAGGCCACGGCCAGCGCCGCCAGGATGGGCCAGGCGAGGTGCGTGGGCGTGACCAGGTTGAGGTTGTGGCAGCCCTGTTCCTGGAGCTCGAGCATGACCGCGGCCAGCGCCTCGGGGGACACCTCGCGCCCGGCCGAGGACTGGGAGATCTGGGAGTTCTGGCAGAAGCAGCAGTGCAGATTGCAGCCGGCGAAGAAGATGGTCCCCGAGCCGTGGCTACCAACCAGCGGCGGCTCCTCGCCGAAGTGCGGGCCGTAGCTGGCGACCACGGCCTGCCGACCGATGTGGCACGAGCCGTGGCCGGTGAGTCGGTCCAGGTGGCAACGGCGCGGGCACAGGTCGCACGACCGCAGTCGCGGCAAGACCTGCTCGGCCCGGCCGCGGGCCAACTCGGCGCGCGACCGGCAGTCAACCTGAAGGCTCGCACCCATCCCGAACCCCTTCCGTCCTCAAGGCGGATTGTACCAAAAAAGGACCGCCATGTCATTTGACACGCGCGGCGGCAGATCGGAGACTTGGGGTGGCAAAGTCGAGTCGTCCGCCGTCCGGCGGACGGGAGGAACGGGGTATGGCGCAAACGGGGCAGCCGGCCGAAGTCGGGGTCTACCAGTGTCTGAAATGCAAGCACAAGGTCCACATCCGCAAGGACGGGCTGCGACTGCCGATCTGCCGCCACTGCGGCGGCGCGCGCGTGCGGTGGCGCAAGCTGGCCTAGCGTGCGTCCCTGAGTCCGCAGGGACGCACGCCAGAAGCATTGGCTGGAAGCCAATGCCACCAGGGCACCGAACCGTCAGCGGGTGCGCGGCCAGTCGTCGGTACGGAACGGGGTGGCCGGGTAGCCGGCGCGGTTCCACAGGTTGACCACCGGGAAGTCGGCCCAGCCGTAGCGGACCGCCGTGGGCCAGCGGACCTCCGGGTTGGAGACCACCACCTGGTCGCCGCTGATCCGCGCGTAGGCGTTGTGGAAGACCTTGTCCTCGCCGGCGATGGTGAAGCCGGTCAGCGGACCGTCCTTGGCGACCAGCCCGCCGCCGGTGTGGGTGAACGAGATCCGCAGCTTGCCGTCGTCGCGGGTGAAGCCCTGGTAGACCGGCCCGAGGTATTCGCTCTGACGGCCGTAGGCCAGCCGCAGCGCGCCGTCGGCGAGCCGCTCGCCGACCGGCTGCTTGCGCTTCGGATGGATGTCGTTCTCCTCGCCGACGTCGGTGATCACCGCCATCGAGGTGTTCGGCACGGTCCGCAGCGTGTGAAGCTGCGCCTCGCGCAACTCGGCCCACGAGCTTTCCGCCGGCTCGGTGCGGATCTTCATGAACGGCGCGAGCTGGACGAACAGGAAGGGGAAGTCGCCTTGGCCCCAGACCTTGCGCCAGTTGCGGATCATCTCCGGGAAGAGGGTCCGGTACTGCGCCGCCCGCCCGGCATTCGACTCGCCCTGGTACCAGATCGCGCCCTGGATGGCGAAGGGCAGGAGCGGGGCGATCATGGCGTTGTACAGGCCGGCCGGCCGGTGGTAGTGGGTGGGCCCCATCGGCGCGCCCGGCTGCCGGGGCGGCTGCTTGCTCTCGGCCTTGGCCTTGGCCACGTCATCGCGCCACTTCGGCAGGACTTCGTTCTGGTACTTGACGAAGGCCGCCGGGTAGGCTCCCAGGGCGTTCTCGAAGCCGGCGGTGATGGGCCGCAGAGCGGGGTTGATGAACAGCGCCCCATACTCGGTCCAGGCCTCGGCCGGCGTGCCGCCGTAGCTGGTGTCGATCAGCCCGACCGGGACGCCCAGCTCGCGGCGCAGCTTGGCCCCGAAGAAGTACCCGACGGCGGAGAAGTTGGCCACCCGGTCGGGCCCCGCCTCGGACCAGGCCAAGGGCAGGGTCTCCTTCGGCTCGATGGCCGCGGCGCGCGGGACCGTCACCAGGCGCAACTGGGGATCGGCGGACTTGGCCAGGACCTCGGTCACATCGCCGCAGGAGCGCACGACCATGGCCATGTTCGACTGCCCGCTGCAGATCCACACCTCGCCGATCAGCACGTCGTTGACGGTCACGGTGTTGCGGCCGGCGATGGTCAAGGTGTGCGGTCCGCCGGCCGGGAGGGGCGCTAGCCGGACCATCCAGCGGCCCTGCTCGCCGGCGGTGGTCTCGGCCGTGCGGCCGGCGAGCGAGACGGTCACCTTCTCCCCCGGCTCGGCCTGGCCCCAGACCGGCAGCGACCGGCACCGTTGCAGGACCACGTGATCGGAGAACAGGCCATTGGGCACAACGTCCGCGGTGGCCGGAGTCAGCAGGCACCAAGCCATCGCCGCGGCCAGAACTCTTCGCATCGGCACGCTCCTCTCTCGCGAGGCCGTGCCGTTCGCGGCGATGCCCGCACTTCCTGCCGGGAGAGCAGCCGAGTCCAATGAACGCGGCGGGCGCCGCAGCGCCCGCCGCATGGCCGCCCTGGGCAGGAGCTATTCCGGCATCTTGCCCAGGGTCACCTTGACCGTCTGCCGCTGCCCGTCGCGGAGGATGGCCAGGTCGATCTGGGCGCCCGGCTTGAACTGCGCCAGCTTCGCCTGCAGTTCCTCGATGGACGACAGCGGCGCCGCGCCGATGGCGATGATCACGTCCCCGCCGACCGCCACGGTCTGGCCCTGGATGCGGGCCAGCCTGGTGCTGCCGCGCAGCCCGGCCAGATCGGCCGGGCTGTCCTTGGCGACGTTGTCGACCAACACCCCGCGCTGGGTGCGCTTGAGGCCCATGGCCGCGGCCACGGGCGCCTCGAGGGTGGCCCCGGCGATCCCCAGCCAGCCGCCTTCCGCCGCCGGCTCGCCCTGGGCCTTGGCCAGCTTGTCCTGATCGGCTCCCGGCCGCGCGGCCAGGAGCACACTGACCGTGGTCTCCTTGCCGCCGCGGAGGAGCGACAGCTTGAGCGTGTCGCCGACCTTGGTGGACCGAGCCAGGTAGGTGACGATGTCGTCGAAGCGTTTGACCGACGCCTCGTTGATCCGCGTGATCACGTCGCCACCGACGGAGAACTCCTGCCCGTCGACCAGGATCTGCCGGTCACTACCGCGCAACCCGGCCTTGTCCGCCGGGCTGCCGGCCAACACATCGACCACCAGCGCGCCCCGCTGAGTGGCGGGCAACTGCATCGCCTTGGCCATGTCGGGCGTGAGGGACAGGCCGCTGATGCCCAGCCAGGGATGCTCGTACCGGCCCTTCTCGATCAGCACCGGCACCACCTGGGCGACCACCGCCGACGGGATGGCAAAGCCGATCCCGGCCGAGACCCCGGCCGGCGAGATGATGATCGACGGCACGCCGATCACCTGTCCGGCGCTGTCGACCAGCACGCCGCCCGAATTGCCCGGGTTGATGGGCGCGTCGGTCTGGATCATGTCGGGGATGGAGTACCCGGCTTCGGTGGCGGTCGGATCGACCGGCAGCAACCGCCCGAGGGCGCTGACGAAGCCGACCGTCATCGAGCCTTCCAACCCGAACGGGTTGCCGATGGCGACGGCCAACTGACCGACCTTGACCCTGGTGCTGTCGGCCAGCCTGACCGGCGGGAAGCTGCCCTCGGGCAGGTCCACCTTGAGCACCGCCAGGTCGCTGTCGGGATCGGTCCCGACCAGCTTGGCCTGGACCTGGGACCCGTCGTGGAAGGTGACCGTGACCTTGTCGGCGCCGCCCGCGACGTGGTTGTTGGTGACGATGTGGCCCTGGTCATCCCAGACGAAGCCGGAGCCGGAGCCGCCCTGGTAGGTCGGCCCGCGCCGGCGTTGACCGCGGTCGTCCGGCCCGAGCCGCGGGAACCCGGGAATCTGCGGGAACATGTCCGCGCCCGGCTCGGCCCGGACCTGCTTCAGCATCTGGACGTTGACCACCGACGAGCTGAGTCGCTCGTAGATGTCCGACAACGTCTGCTCGATCCCCGGCAGGGTCGTCGCCGGGCTGGCAACCGCCTTGACCGCCTGAGCGGCAGGAGCAGTGGCCGGCGGGTCGGCCGCCGCCCGGGTGGCCGGCTCACAGGCCACCAGGAGCAGCGCCAGACTCAGCACGCCCGGCAACCACCAGCGTCCGCGGAAGCTTGTCATGTCACTCTCCGAATCCATTGTGCGCCGCGCCGGCGCGACCGTCCCGTCCCGCCGGCGACATCCATTGCGGGTGTCGCTTGCGGCCCGCCGTCCATTACGTTTGGGCGGCAACCAGACGGCAAGATCAGCGCACGCGGAAGACGCACCCGGCCGGCCAAACCGTCAGCCAGGCGCCGTCGCGGCGGTACCTGCCGACCTCCGGCGACTCGGAATCGGACTCCCCCAACGGCTCGCCGGTGACCGACTCGGGCACCGTTCCGGTGTCGTCGAAGAGCAGGACCAGGCCCGGTTCCGGGACGGCCGCCACGCCGTCCGAGCCCAGCTCGGTCCCGCAGGCGCCGAGCAGCTTGCCCGCCAGGCCGAGCAGTGCCCGGCCGTCCGCGACCGGCGCGATGGTCACCACCTCGGCCTCCAGCGGCGCCAGTTCCAGGGCGAACGGCTCGTCGCCGGCCACGGTCCAGCGGCGGCCCGAGAAGTGCGCCGCGGCGGCGTACCGCTCGGCGGGCGGCAAGCCCAGCAGACGGGCGGTCAACTCGGCGGTCACGGGCCGGTCGGCGAGGTCGACGTTGACCAACCCGACATGCCAGGCGGCCGGCCGCCGGCGCGGGGCATCCAGCCCGGTGGACGGCTCCCAGCGCGGCAGCCGGCCGGCCCGGGCGGCCAGGACCAGCGGCCCGGCGGTCAACGGGTCGGTGAAGAACAGCGCCTCCGGCGGCTCCGCCGGCTGCTCCGGGAGCAGCAACCGGCCGTCGGCCAGACACAGGCGGCCGATCAGATCGAGGTCGAGGTCGTCCGGCAGCCCGGCCACCGCGACCGGACCGCCGAGCAGCGCCGCGACCACCGCGTAGGCGCGTGCCGCCGGGCCGGTGGTGGGGATCGCGTCGGGGTCCGGCCAGGCGATCCGCGACACCCAGGCGCCGACCTGGACGGCGTTGGCCAAGTGCCGCTTGGCCGCCTGCATGTCGCCCGGCACCACGTCCGCGGCGACCCGGACGGTGTTGGTCCTGCTGTAGTGGTAGAGGCACTCAGGGTGGAGACTCATCCCGGCGGCCAGGTCCAGGCCCAACTCGCCGGCGGCCCGCTCGAGGCTGGCGATCGAGCCGCCCACGCCGTCGTCGAGCGGCAGCGTGTGGAGGTAGAGGTTGCGCCCGCTGCCCTGATTGTCCACCCGCACGAAGTCGATCCCGGCGTCGCGCCAGGACTTCATCGCCTGCCGCCAGAACGACACGCCGCGGTCGCCGGGATGCGGCACCAGGGTCCCGTCCAGCCCGGTGTAGGCCTGGTCACAGTCCGGCGCCAGCGGCGAGCCGTCGGCCAGCCCGCCCCAGGCGCCCTGCAAGGTGGTCCACAGCCCGACGTGCCGCACCCCGCCCTCGCCCTGCAGCCGGCGGACGGTGTCGCGCAGCCCATCGGGAAACCGCTCCGGGTCGGCCTCGGCGTCGAGCAGCCGGCCGGCCTCATCCAGGTTCTGCCACCCCTCGTCCAAACCCAGCCAGCTCAGCGGGACTCCCCGCTCACGCAGCCGCCGCGCCGCGGCGACCACCCGCTCGGCGTCGATCCGCCGCCCGTACCCGGGCCAGGTGGTCCAGCCCAAGCCCTCGAAAGCCGCCACGGGCAGCTTGTCGACCCGCGGCTTGAAGCTCCACTCGCACAGGCGCGAGGCGGCGCGGAAGGCCCGGTCGAGCGCCGCGCCCGGCGATTCGTCGATGGTCACCAGCCCCAGGGGCAGCCTTGGATAGACATGCCTGCCGCACCAGCCAGCCGCGATCAGGTTGAGCCCCTCGCCGTCGCCCCGCAGCCGGGAGACCGCGCCGCCGGCGCGCATCGTCAGCAGCACGCCGACCCGGCCGTCGGTCGTCCGCCAGCCGGCGAACAAGCCCCATTCGCCGACGAACCGGCACGGGTCGGCCAGCGCCCGCGCCTGCGCGAACCAGCTACCCAGGGCTTCGCGACCCAGCTCGCTGACGCGCTGGTGGACCACCATCCCCTGCTCGCAGCCGCACAGCTCGCGGATGCGCAGGCTGGCGCACTCCTCGGTCCCGAACACCGGCTGGCTGAGGGCGGGCAGCAGCTCCAGCAGCACCACCGGCTCGGCCGCGTAGCAGCGGGCGACCAGCCGGAGCCGGACGGGATGCCGCGCCGAGTGGGTGACGAACGGGACCTCGACCCGTTGGTGGGGGCCCAGTTCGTCGTCGCTCGGCGTCTCTTCGGCCGGGCCGCGGCTCAGCGCCCCGGCCGACAGCCGGTGCGGCTCGCCCCAGGCGGTGAAGGAGGCATCGTCGCAGACCAGCACCGGCTGCTCGGCGCAGGCCAACTCGAAGCCCCGGTCGGTGGCGCGGAAGGTGGTCGGCATGGCGCCCGGCTTCGCCGGCGCCGGCGGCCATCCTGCGGAGGAGCGTCGTGCCGGACACCGAAGCCGGGCCGCGCAGGCATGGAAAGGACGGGTTCTGAGATGGCGGTCAAGAAACCGGTGCGAGTGGGGCTGATCGGCTGCGGCGGCAACCAACGCGGCGCGCACGTGCCGCGGCTGATGCGTTGCGTCGAGCGCGGGGAGGCGGTGATCGTGGCGGGCTGCGACCCGGTCGCCGAGAACCTGGCCGCCGTGGTCGAGAAAATCCCGAAGCTGAAGACCTACGCCGACCACCAGGACATGCTGGCGGCCGAGAAGCTGGACGCCGTGTCCATTTCGACGCCGCACACGCTGCACCACCGCCACATTCTGGACAGCTTCGCCGCCGGCTGCCACGTGCTGACCGAGAAGCCGATGGTCTGCACCGTGGCCGAAGCCCGCGACGTGCTGGCCAAACGGGACGAGACCGGGCTGCAGCTCCAGGTGGCCTACCAGCGCCACTTCACCGGTGGCTATCGCTGGGCGCGGGAGCTGATCGCCGGCGGGCAGGCCGGGCAGGTGCGCTTCGTCTCCGCCTGGCAGTGCCAGGCCTGGCGCAAGGGGCAGATGCGCAAGGGCGACAGTTGGCGGATCAAGGCTCACCTGGGCGGCGGCGGGCAGCTCAACGACAGCGGCAGCCACTTGATCGACATCGTCTTGTGGGTGACCGGGGTCCAGCCGGCGGCGGTGAATGCGGTGATGGACAACCGCGAGCTGGAAGTGGACGTCCTCAGCGCCGTGTCGGTGGCCTGCGACAACGACGCCATCCTGAACTTCTCGGTGGTCGGCGACAGCGTCCGGCAGTTCGACGAGGAGGTGGTCATCTGGTGCGACGAGGCGACCATCCAGATCGTCGGCGGCGCCGCCGATCCGGTCCGGGTGACCTACGCGGCGGACCCGGCCAAGGTGGTCGAGATCCCCGCGGCGGAGCGGCCGTCGGCCGGCGATCCCGACGCCAACTTCCTCGACGCGGTGCGTGGCCGGGCGGCCGTCGAGGTGCCCGGCGAGTGCGGGCTGAAGGTGATTCAGCTCAGCGAGGCGGCCTGGGAGTCGGCCCGCACCGGCCGGCGAGTCGCCGTGGCGCGGTAACGGGGCCGGGAGGAGGGCCGGGCCGGCGGGCGAACCCGGTCCCGTCACCATGGCGTCATCGCTCGATCCTCGGGAACGATTGCGCAGGGCGGGGCTCGACCTCGACCTGCCGCTGCCGCGTCGCGAGCTGGGCGAAGGCGAGCGGTTCTGTCCTTATACCGGCCGCGAGTTGAGCCTGGTGCTTCACAACGCCGGCCGCGAAGACCGCGGTCGGATCGGCTTCGACGCCTTCACCGAGCACGGCCGCGTGTTGCGCTACCAGGTCGGCGGCGCGGCCGAGGTGGTCGACGACCCGACCAATCTCTCCGGACTCCGCGGCACCGTCGATCTGCTGGCCTCGTCCGGGCTGCCACTGCCCGAGCGGGCGCTGCGCCACCAGCTCGACGAGCCCGCGGCCGAGGCCCTGCGGATGATGGCCCCGGGGATGGGCGAGCTGACCGCGGTGGTTACGCGCCACGGCCGGCTGTACGCCCTGGCCAGCTTCGGGCCGCGACAGCACGCGCTGCATGCCTGGACCGTGCCGCAGGCCGGCACCGCCGCCGGTTGGCGGCCGCCGCGGCTCACCGGCGAGTTGGCCACCGCCGCCGGGCACCGCGCCGGGACCATGCTGCGGGTCAGCGAGACCCTGGTCTATGCCAACCTGGCCGACCGCCTGGCCGCCTGGCACGCCGGCAGCGGCGAGCACCTGGTCGATTGGCCCTGGCCCTCGCCCGAGGTGGCCCTGGCCCGGCTGGCCTTCGACCGGCTGCTGCTGGTCCGCGAGGAGTCCGCCGGGCTGGTCGCCGAGGTCTACGACCTGGCCCAGGTCGCCGGCGGGCCGTGCCGGCCGCTCAGCGGTCAGGCGCGGCTGCTCGGACCCGTCCCGGCGCACCAGCCGCAGCCGCTCTGGGCCGAGGCCTGCGACGAGCAGTTCGTGGTGGTCGACGCCGACGGGAAGGTCCACGCCCTGCCGTTCGACGGACCCGGCCGGGAGCTGTTCCCCAATGTCGAGGGCGTCCGGCTCGGGCCACCGGTCTTCCGCGACTCGCCCGACGGCGTCGAGCTGGTTGCCTTCGCCCACAACGAGCGCGGGCGGTGGTTGCTGCTGGTTCCTCTGGACGCTGACCGGCCGTGCCGCTTCGAGCCGCTGGGCGACCGCGAACTGGCGTCCCAGGAGCTGACGCCGTGCTTCGCCGGCGAGCACTTCTTCAGCGCCCACGCGGCCACCGACGAGAACGTCCGGGTCATCCGGCATCCGGCCGGCGAGCTGATCCGGCCCGAGTCCCTGGCCGAGGTGCCGGGCACCGCCGGATCGCGGATCGACGGCCTCGAGCGGGTCCTGATGCTCGGCCGGCCATTGGTCCTGGCGACCTACAGCCAGACCACCTACCGGTTCTGGGTGGGCGGGGTCGGGCTGGACAAGCTGCTGCTCGACCCGCCGCTGCCGCAGATCAGCATCCGCGACCGCTGTCGCGTGCTGTGGGACGCCGGCGGGGTGTACGTCTGTCATCTGGCCGACGGCGTGGCGTATGTGCGGAGGCCCCAGCCATGAAACGGTGGTCAGCCTGTCTGGCGGTCCTGGTGCTGGCGGCCGGCGCCCCGGCGCAGGAGGCCAGGGAGAATCCCCAGACGCCGCGGGAGTTCTCCCGGGCCACGGCCAAGCTGCTGCGGCGCTACGAGGGCCTGTGTACCGGACCGGTGGTCTGGGTCCTGGCCTTCGATATGTCGCGCAGCGGGATGGGCAAGTGGAGCGACTGGGCGCGACAGGTGGTCAGCGACCTGATCACCTACTGCATGGTCGACGGCGACAAGCTGGTGCTGATCCCCTTCGACGTGGTAGTCAACCCGCCGCGGGGCGGGCGCCCGGGCGGAGCGGCGTATCCCACCTGGGAGGTGACCGAGGCGGACAAGGGTCGGATCCGGGCCGAGTCTGCGGAGCTGCTGCTGTGGCGGCAGGATTCGCCGGACGGCACCGCCTGGGTTTCGGCGGTCGAGGCCGCGCTGAAGGCGACCGCGGCGGTGCCGCGCACCGATCAAGGCAAGCTGGGCCTGTGCCTGGTCATCTCCGACCGCGACTCGGCCGACCTGATCCCGCAGGAGCGGTCCGCGGTGCAGGCGGTCCAGGGCGTCCGGCCAGCGGGCCAGAGCCTGTGGCCGCTGCCGCGGGACGTCAAGCCCATCGTGGTCTACCACACCTGCTCGACGGCGGCGCCGGCGCCGGGGACCATCCCGACCCGATACATGCCGCCCTGGGAGCCGCCGGCGGGCGCCACCAACCGGCTCACCCCGGTGCCCACCCCGCCCCCGCCGCCGAAGCCGCCCTGGGCGAAGTGGCTGCTGGCCGCGGCCCTGGTGGGGGGCGGGTTGTGGCTGCTGCTGGGCGGGCTGCTGGCCCGGCGGCGGGTCGAGGTGCGGTGGGGCTTCCGGCCCGACGACCCGGCGGCGCGGGTGACCGTCGAGCTGAACGCGTCGAGCCGGCGCAATCTCTCGGCCTCGGCCGAGCCGAACCCGGACCCGTTCTGGATCCTGGCCGACGGGGCCACCAGCGACGTGCAGCGGAAGGCGGTCCTGGAGCACCTCGGCACGCTGGCGGCGACCGCCGACGGGGTTGAGATCCGCACCGGCGAGCAGTACCTGGTGCGGCTGTCGGGCAGCAACGACTGGGCCAACCAGATCACCCTGAGGCGCGGCGGCGGGCCGGTCTACCTGGAGCTGCGCCTCGGCGCGCAAAGCTGGATGCTCACTCGCCAGCCGGTGGGGATCGAGGTCACCGGCCAGGGCCGGGACTGGAAGCCGCGAATCGGGCTGGGCGTGGCGGCCCTGTCGCTCGGCCTGGCGCTGTTCCTGACGGCCCGGCCGGCTCAGCCGCGGACGCCGCTGCCGCCGCTGCCGGGAGCGGTGCCGGGGCCGACCTCGGGCCGGCCGACGGAGCCGTTGTGCGGCTGAGCGACACCGCGGCCAGTCCGGCGCCTCCAACAGGGAGAGCGTGCCGGCGGACGGACTGACAAGGGAGCGGGCATGGACATCGGGGCGGTGGCGCGGGTGGTGGTGATCCTGGTCGCGGCCGAGGTGGCATTGGGGCACGGGCTGTTGTTCGTGCTCTTCCATCACGGCGCCAAGCTGCACCCGAGCACGGCCATCCGGCTCGGCCACGTGCTCGGCTTCGCCCTGGGCTACGCCGCCATCGCGGCCTGGCTGCCGGGCGGCGCGATGCTGGTGTTCTGGGCCGGCGCGCTGCTGCCGGGCGCCGCCATCTTCGGAGCGTTCGTCGTCTGGCTGTCCTTGGTCCTGTTCCTGCCGCCGGGGCTGTCCGGCCCGCACGCCTAGGAGGTCCGTCGTGGATATCGCCGTCAATCCCGCGCTGATCGTGGCCTTGGGCGGCACCGGGCAGTCGATCCTCAATCGCCTCCGCCGCCGCATCCGGCAGCGGGTCGGCACCGACCGGCTGCCCTTGCTGGAGTATCTGTACCTGGACACCGACAAGGGCAACAAAGACTCGGGCGCCGAGACCGGCGACGGCATTCCCATCGGGCTGACTCCCCAGGTGGCCACCGAGCTGGCCGACCTCCAGGGCCGGGCGGCGATGGAGATGGAGCTGAGCGCCTGGATCTCCGAGGATGCCTTGGACCGCCTCCGCCGCGGCACCCTCGGCGGCGCGCAGGGCTTCCGGCAGCTCGGACGAGTCAGCTTCCTCGCCAGCCAGAAGCTGCGCGAGCTGAACACGCAGCTCAAGGAGCGGGTCGGCAACCTGCTCGAGGCGCGCCAGACGCTGCTCCATCAGACCCTGCCGCGGCTCGACCCGAAGTATCTCAAGGTCCGGCTCCAGGGCGCCGGGCCGAAGGTGTTCATCTACGTGCTGGCCTCGGCCGGCGGCGGGACCGGCAGCTCGACGCTGGTCGACCTGGGATACTTCATCCGTCGCGCGCTGCGCGACGGCGGGTATGAGAGCGACTGCAAGACCATCGGCATCGCGCTGATCGCCTCGACCGCCTTCGAGGAGGCGCACCAGTACCGCTACAACTCCGGCGGGGTGCTGACCGAGCTGAACCACTTCCTCAAGCGGCCGGCCTACCGCGCCGCCTACCCGCTGGCCTTTCCCGGCGACCCGTTGCGGCCCGATCTCCCGCGAACCGAGAAGATGGCCGGGGTCGCGCTCAACCTGCCGTTCGACTACCACTACCTGGTCCAGCCGGCGGCCATGCACGGCGGCAACCTCGATCCCGACAACCCGCCGCTGGCGATGAGCCGGCTGGAGCAGAAGGTGGCCGAGCTGGTCCTCTCGGACACCGTCTTCGCCGCGCCGCCGGGCAAGATGGAGTACGACTCGTCGACCGTCCCGCCCACCCCCCCGGAGATCGTCTCGCGGGTGCTCAAGGGCGAGCTGGAGTCGCGCCGGGTGGATTTCGGCGGGCGGGCGCGCAAGGTCCAGTACGATGCCAGCTACCCCTGCGATCTGATGACCTTCGGCGTCGCCACCAAGGAGTTCCCGGCGGCGATGCACCATGTCCTGGCGTTCGGCCAAGCGGTCCGCAACCTGGCCGAGCGGTGGACCGCCACCCCACCCCGCGCGCCCGACGCCGGGCCGGACGACCTGGGCCACGCGGCCGCCAGCCAGAAGCTGGGCGAGTGGCTCGGCAAGCTCTCCTGCCTGGCCGACGAGCACCAGTACGCCGAGCACCGCGCCCGCGACGAAGCCGACGATCAACTGCTCCGGGCGCTGGTCCAGACGACGGACATCGACGTTCGGCAGCAACTCCAGGCGACCGCCACCGCGCAGCCGGTGGCGGGGCAGCAGACGGATCCCGAGCAGTGGCTGTTGAGCCGCCGCGGGGCGGTCGATCAACTCCTCCAGGAGGTGGCCGACACGCCCTCGCTGGGCCAGCCGGGGAGCCTCTTCGCCCGGCTGCGCGACCGGCGCGACGAGCTGGCCGGGTGGACCGGCGCCGGGTACCCGAACCTGCTGGCCACAGCTCTGCTCGACCTGGCTTTCAACTTGGAGGCCGGGCCGGGAGTGGCCCTGGCCGTGGCCGACCGGCTGGCGCAACGGCTGCAGGCCGAGCTGGATTGGGTCAAGCTGTGCCGTGACGAGCCGACCCCGGCGGCCGCCGCGCCGGTGGCCAGGCGGGACCGCGGCGACTGGCTGCTGCTCGGCTGGCAGCACACGCTGCCCGGCGGGCAGGCGGTCGCCGGCGTGGCCGAGCAGGCTTGGGACCACGCCAACGGGCGGCTGTTGCGGCTGGTCTTCCAGGGCAAGGTGCTGGTGCTGGAGGGCTGTCTCCAAGCGTTGGCCCGGATGCGCGACCGGCTGGTCAATCTGCGCGACTACTACGACCAGTGGCGCCGCCAGGCGCCGGATCCCGCCGATCCCGAGAATCAGCTCACCCGCGATGAGGTCGGCTACGTGCTCCGCGAGGACGCGCTGGTCGAGCAGTTCGCCCGGCTCGACGGGCTGACCGACAAGCTCACCCAGGCGTTCGGGCGGGTGTCGCTCTACCAGCGGTTGAAGGCCGACATCGCCCGCGGGCTGCCGGCCGAGGACGCCGGCGGCGGGCCGGCGCTGCTGGCCGCCGGCGTGCCAATCGACCGGCGCCGCAACCAGCCCGATTTCGAGCCGTTGTCCGAGATCGAGGCCGCGGTCTTCGAGGCCATCGGCGCCCGCCGCGACGGGCCGTACGAGCAGGAGGTGATCGACCTGCTCGAGCGCCGCGCCGCCGCGGCCGGGGTCGAGCTGCCCAATCTCCAGGCGGAAGCCTCGCCGCTGCTCCAGTTCGACGCCAACAATCCCGGCTACGCCATGGACTGCAAATTCGGCGGCGACGTCGAGCTGTGGCAGATGCTCTCCGACCACAATTCGCTCAACCACGAGAACTTCGCCAACCTGGTCGCCCGCCGGCAGGGCGCGTTCCGGTTCCCCGACACGCCGGACACCAAGCTCCAGGCGGTGGACACGATGATCCCCTCGGTGGTGACCGTCGTCCGGCACCGGATCGGGATAGTCACGCCGCTCATCCTGGGTTACGACCCCGGCACCGTGCGGCGGATGATCCGCGGCGCGGCGCACACCCCGTTGACCGACATCCGCATCCGGCCGCCGCTTGATCCGAACCTGTTGTGGCAGGCGGGGTTCAAGATCCTGGGCGGGCTGATTCTGGGCAACGAGGCGGTCTTCACGGTGGCCGACGACAAGTTCCTGTTCGAGTACACCATCCGCGACCAGGCCGGCTTCACCCGCACCCAGCAGGTACGCTTGCCGATGGACTTCCAGGCGGCGTACGAGCTGCTGGCGCAGTCCGACGACGAGCTGGAGGAGCTCGACGCGCGGCTGCGGCTGAAGGTCTACGAGCTTCAGGACGGCGCGGCGGCGCGGCTGGAGGAGGTCATCGCGCGGGTCGACCGCCAGCGCAACGAGGGCTCGGCCGACGCCCGGGCACGGCGGCTGGATGTCTGGGCTCGCAATGGCCAGACCTCGGGCATCTTTCTGGCCAACCTGGGCTACGACGACGTGCTGGCCTTGCTGACCAGCTTCGCGCTGGAGTACGGCATCCGCTGCGAGGTCGAGTTCCAGCACCATTACGCGGACTTCAAGCGCGTCGGCGACACCATCGTCGGCGGGCAGGCCCAGGTCGACGGCTGGTATTGCCGGTTCTGCGGCCACTACCACGGCTCCAGCGTGCCGGCCGACAACCGGACCTGCTCGGCCTGCCGCAACCTGATGGCCGGCGGATAGGAGGCGGCGATGCCGGACTACTACACGCAACGGAACAGCGTCCTGGGGCCCCGGCCCATCCCCCACGCCGCGCCGCGGGCCGTGCCGAGCACCCTGATGGCCGGCGTGATCGTTGTCCTGTGCCTGGCGGCGGTGGCGGCGATGCTCTACCGGAGCCGGCCGCCGGTGCCCGGCGCCGCGCCGCTCAACGCCACCGTGGCCTATCTGGTAGTCGAGTTCGATGACGGGGCCACCACCACCGCCTCGGGCTTCGTCGCTTCGTCCGACGGACGGGTGGTGACCAGCCGCCGGGCGGCCTTCCCCCGCGGCCCCGGCGAGCCGCCGGCGCGGTACCGGGTGTTCCTCAACAGCGGGCTGCCCAGCCAGCGGGAGTACCTGGCCACGGTCGTCGCGCGGGGCGACGAAGCGACCGAGCCGGCGGGCAAGCTCAAGCAGGATTGGGCCGTGCTCAAACTGGTCCACGACGGCGCCGCGTTGAACTACCTGACGGCCGAGCCGGACCCGGCGGCACTGCTCGGCGGCGCGGCTATCAAGGTCTGCGGCTACGACCCCAGCGCCGGCTCGTTCGCCCTGGTGGCGCTCGACGAGATCATCGCCAACAAGGTCGAGGACGGCGGCGCCGTGGCGCGGTTCTCGTACCGCGGGACGATCCCGCCGGGGTTGGACGGCGGCCCCGTGATCGACGCCGCCAGCGGCCGGGTGCTCGCGCTCAATCTGTCGGGCGTCGAGGCCGAGCCCGGGGTGGTCGCCGCCTGCGCGCTGCCCATCGGGCAGGTGTCCGGCCTGTCGGCGGCCGCGAGCGCGCCGTGAGCGAGGTGGGCCTGGCGGTGTGGCTGACCTGGGCGCTAGCCGGCCTCGGCACCCTCGCGGCGGTGGCGGCCACGGTCCGGGCCCTGGCCGCCGCGGCGACGCTGCGCAAGCTGCCGGCCGACGCCGATCAGGCCGTCGTGGCGCGCGCCCTGGCGGCGGTCGAGATCGGTTTCCTGGCCACCTGGTCGGCCGGGCTCGGCGGCGCGCTGGGCGCGCTGGCGGTGACCTCCTGGCGGGTGGCGCGGGCCGAGTCGGCCTGGGGTGATGACCTGTGGGTGGTGATCCTGCCGGCCGCCGCCGGGCTGATCGGCTTCGCGTTGGTGGCCACCGGCGGCGAGGCCCGACGGCGCTGGTCCGGCGGCGAAAAGGGCGTCGAGCAGGCCGCCCGGGCGCTGGCCGTGGCGGGCAAGTACCTGCAACAGGTGGCCGAACCGTTCGGGGCCGCCGTGGGCGAGTTGTCGCAGGCGGTGGGCAGACTGGACACCGAGACCGCGGGACAGCGCATGACCGCCGGCGCGGACGCGTTCGCCGACCGGGTCGAGCAGGGCGCGGCCAGGCTGGCCGAGGTGGCTGCCGCCCTGGCGCCGGAGGCCGACGAGGTGCGCGCCGCGGCGGCGCAACTGGAGCAGGCCGGGGCCGGCATCCGGGATCTGTTCGCCAAGCTGGACCAGGGCTTCGTCCGCCTGGCCGGCGCGTTGAAGCCGGCCGAGACCGCCGCCGATCAGCTCAGCGATGGGATGGCCACCCTGGCCACCGCCCAGGCCGAGATGGCCCGCACCGGAGAGGAGCTGGCCAATGTGTTGCGCGCGTTCGAACAGGCGCAGCAGCCCATCGCCGATTCACTGATGCGCACCAGCCGCGGGTTCGACGAGGCCACCGGCAACTTCGAGCACCTGATCACCCAACTCAACGCCAACCAGGACAGCGTGGCCGAGAACTTGGCGCAGGTCTACGCCAAGCTGAACCAGGCCGGCGACAAGCTCGCCGGGGCGGCCGATCAGTGGGGCGGCCTGGTGCGCAGCGGGCTGGCCTCGACCCAGGAGTTCTCACGCCAGGCCATCGAGGCGCTGCTGGCCGGTTTGGAGCAGTCGCCACCGGACTTCGCCGCGGTCGCCGAGGCGGCCCGGCAGAGCGCCGAATCGGCGGCCACCATGAGTCGCGAGGTGACCGCCGAGTTGCAGGAGTTTCGCACCGGGCTGGGCTCCATCGGCGAGCGGCTGGCCCAGCTCGGGCAGGCGGTCGACCAGCGAGTCGGGGCCGCCCTGGCGACACTTTCCGGGAGCGAGATCCAGCAGCTCGGCCAGGCCGTGGCCGGGCTGCAGCAGAGCATCGGCGAGCTGCGCCAGGGGCTCGGCGCCGGGAGCGGGATCGTCACCCTGGCAGGCGAGATTCAGCAGTTGCGACAGACCATGTCGGGCAACGGCCCGGCCGCCCGTGGGCCGTGGCCGGTGGTGTGGGGCGTGGCCGGCGCGGCGGCCCTGCTCTGGGCGCTGCTCTGTCTGGGGATCATCGCCGGCCTGATCCCGAAGCTGGGCCGGCCGTGAACGCCGACGGCGGCTCCGTGTGGCTCCTCCCGCGCCGCGCGCTGGGCGCTCCGCTGGGCCCCGACTGGCGACGGTGGGACGCTCTGGTGCGGGAGGCCGGCCAGCCTTGGAGGCTGTCCGACGAGCGCCTGCCGGCGGTCAGCCGAGCCCTCTTCGCGACCGCCTGGGAGCGGCCCGACGAGCCCCCGGACGAGGTCCGCCGGCGGCTCGACCAGGCTTGGCGCGGGGCGCTGCACCTGGCCGCCCGACAACGACTCATGGCCGCCTTCTGGTGGCTGTTCGACCAGGCGCCGCCCGGCGCCCGGCTGTCGGCCGAGGAGTTGGCGGAACTGCGGGCGGTGGCGGCGCTGGAGCCGGACCTGCTGCCTCCGGACGGGTCCGACGAGGCGGTGCTGCGGCCCTGCCTGACCGTCCTGGAGCTGCTCCGCCGGTACGGGTTCGAGGAGCGCGACGTCTACCGCCGGCTGGCCGAGACCGTCGGCCTGGAGCCGCCCGATGACGGCCCGGCCGGATGGGCGGTGGACCAGTTGCTGCTGGTCGCGACCTGGGTCTCGCTGTGCCGCGGGAGCACCCAGTCGGCGGTGACGCTGGCCGGGCGCTGCCGGCTGGCGCGCGACTCTTGGATCGGCCGGCTGGCCCTGGGACTGCTCGACCCGGCAGCGGCCAGGCAGCGGGCCAACCGCTCGCTGGCCTACCAGCGCCGGCTGGAGCGCAGCCTGCTGGCAACCGCGCCACTGGCCGGTCAAGACGGCTCCGCCGCCCCGGCCTGGTGGGCCGCCGACGCCGCCGGATGGCTGCTCCTGGCCGGCCCGGGCCCGGTCTCGGCCGAGCAGGTGCGCGCGATCACGCCGTCGATCCTGACCGGCAGGTACCCCGCCGCGGCCGGGGAACAGGCCGGCATGACCCCGACGGGACTGGCTCGATGAGCTGCGCCTGGTGCGGCCACGACGTGTCGCGGATCGACGGCGAGACCGACGTGTTCGCCGCGGACGGGAGCGTTTGGGCGCTGCCGGCCGCCTTCTGTCCCGCCTGCGGCTGGCCGCTGGCCCGGCCCCAGGTGAACCTCTGGCCGGGCGAGACCGTCCAGGTCAGTGACCGCCGGCCGGGCGAAGTCCAGGTGGTCATCACCAACGACGGCGACGGCGCGCTGTACTACTCCCTGACTCCCGACGAGCTGCTCCGGCCGGCTTCGCTGCCGATGCTCCACGGCCAGGTGCTTCCCGGCGCCCGCCGCGACGTCGGCTTCCGGGTGGTGGTCGAGAAGCTCGCCGGGCCGCGCGCCACGGCCGCCATCGATGTCCAGCTTCTGGCCGCCACGCCGCCGGTCATGGGCGCGGCGCGCACCGTGCCGGTCGAGTCGCTGTGGGTCGGGCAGCGGCTCGAGGTGACCATCGAGTCGCTCCGCGCCGGGCCGGTCGACGCCGACAGCCGGCACCTGCTGTTCGGGCTGGGCACCGACGAGCTGTACCTGAACGTGCTCAATTACGGGGGGGCGCGGATCGAGGCCGAGGTCGAGTGCACCCAGGGCTTCACCGTCTGCGGCGACGTGGGCGCGGGATTCGCCGAAAAGGCGGTGGTCGCCCTCCGGCCCGGCCGGCCGCAGGACACCGATCATCCGCGGCCTGGGGTGACCACGCTCCGCCTCCGCGCGCCGCGGGCCGGACGCGTGCCGCCGGGGCAGGCGATGCTTCGCTGCCCCGGCCTGCCGCCGCTGCTGATCTCCCTGGAGAAGGTGGTTCCGGCGCCGCCGCCGCTGCCCGAGCGGCGGTACACCGTGGGGATCGACTTCGGCACCTCCAAGACCGCGGTGGCCTGGGTCGACCGGCTGGCGCTCCCGCCCGAGCCGAAGGTGGTCGAGTGGCCCCGCCCCGATCCGGGCAGCGACCCGCGCTGGCTGCCGTCGGCGGTGTTCTACGACCGCCAGTACGGCCAGGCGTCCTTCGGCGACGAGGCGTTGGGGCGCAGCGGCGCCAGCGTGACCGAGGTCGGCGTCCGGCTGGACGGACACGGCCGGTACGCCAACGAGCTGGGCACGCTGTTCGTCGGGATGAAGATGTTCCTGCGCGATGAGCCGGCCGGCGACGGGCCGTCGCTGCACCAGGTCGCGGTCGACTTCTTCCGGCATCTGTTCGGCGCCGTCACCGAACGGACCGAGGTGGACCTGGCCGGCGCCACGGTGGTGCTCAGTCTCCCGGTCCTGAGCGAGCCCGAGAGCTACCGCCAGCAGGAGGAGCTGATGCGCCGGGCCGCGGTCCAGGCCGGCGAGCTGTTCGGAGTGCGGGCGGAGCAGCTCTCCTTCGAGAAGGAGCCGGTCTGCGCCGCCATCGACCTGGTTCGGCTGCAGGCCGGCGCCGACGCCGCCGGGCCGGCGCTGCAGCACGACGACTGGCTGTGCGTCTTCGACAGCGGCGCCGGGACCACCGACATCAGCCTCATGCAGGTGGTCCAGCAGGGCGGCGAGTGGCGCTTCGCGCAGATCGAGCCCATCGGCTACGAGTGGGGCGGCGACGACCTCGACGAGTTGCTCTACAACTGGCTGCTCGGGTTCTGGTGCAGCCCCGAGGATCCGGCCAACATCCCGGCCTCCGGACCAGTAGCCATCCGGCCCGTGCACGATCCGCGGCAGCCCGCCGGACCCAAGGTGATCGACGCCGACGCGCCGCCGGCCCGAGCCGTCGAGCAGCCGCTCGACTGGTTCAGCTACATGCGCGACCAGGCCGAGTTCCTGTTCGCCGGGGCCAGCCAGCCGGTGACCCGGTCCGAGTTGCTGGGGCTGGTCTCGCGGTTCAAGGAGAAGTGGCTCAACGTCAACCGCGACGACGAGCCGGAGGGGCTGACTTCGGAGACGCCCCTCCGCGCGCTCAGCCCGGCGCGACGCGGTGAGCGCGGGCCGTGGACCCCGCTCCGGCTGGGTGACGTGGCCAACCTCGTCAGCCTCGAGTTCCTCGAGATGCACGACCAGCACGAGCAGCCGCTGCGGGTCCGCTTCCCGGCCTTGTGCCGGCAGCTCGGGATGCTCAAGCCGCGGCTGGTCTGCCCGGTCGGCGGGACCAGCCTGGTGCGCGGCTGGCGCGAGGCGGTCCGGCGTGAGCCGCTGGGCTTGTCGGGCATTCTCGAAGGCCCGGCCGAGCTGCGCCGACTGCACGTGGCACGCGGCGCCGCGCAGAAGGAGCTGTTCCGGGTCGAGGACCGGCTGCCCCAACCGGCGCGGCTGCAGGTGGCCGAGTACACGCCGGGCGCCGAGCCGGCGGTCTTGGACGAGGCCGTGCTGGCCGCCGGGACGCCGCCCGGCGAGCGGCAGGAGGTCAAGCTGCTGGCCACCCTGCCGCTCCAGCCCGAGCGCCGGCTGGCGCTGCGCGTGCTGCTCGGCGACCGGCTGCTGCGGCAGGCCTTGGTCCCCTGGTACGACGGCGCCGACGTGCTGGCCGAGCGCGGCCTCGCCCATCAGGCGGCGGTGCGGCTGCAGGCCGCGCTATCCTACCTGAGGCAACCCAGTCGCCTGTCCCTGACCGCGCACTGGCTGGTGCCCGGCGAACCCGACGCGGTCGAACGCGGCGAGGTCCGCCTGCCGCGGTTCGAGGAGTGAGGGATGCGACCCGCAACCGCCGAAAACGGTGTCAGGAACCGTTTCTGCGAAAACGGTGTCAGGAACCGTTTCCGGGTGCCATCGCCCCGCCGGATGGAGTCCCTGCCTTCGCCGTGGAAACGGTGTCTGACACCGTTTCTGCGCACACCCGTAAGGCCCGGGAAACGGTGTCTGACACCGTTTCTGCTGTGGTGGGCGCAACCGGCTTGGGCGCAGGACGGCACGGGCGCGGGGCCGGCCAACCTGGTCGCCACCGCCGGGCTCGTCGTGGCCGCGGTGGCGCTGGTCGCCGTGGTCCAACTGATCGGCCGCGTGAACGCCCTGCAGCAGCGACTCGACGCGCTGCCGGTGGCCGACGAGGAGGGCACACGTCAGACGCTGTCGTCGCTGGTGGCGGCCATCGATCAGATGGAGCGGGCCGTCACCGCCCTGGCCGCCGCCGGCGCCGAGCCGGCCCCGGCCTTGGTCGAGCCGGAGCCGGAGGCCCCGGCCTTGGTCGAGCCGGAGCCGGAGGCCCCGGCCTTGGTCGAGCCGGAGCCGGGGCCGCCGGCACCGGACACCGTCGAGGGGGAGCCGGCGGAGGACGCTGTAGCGCGGCTGCTGGACTGGCCGGACCCGCCCCAGGCCGCCCTGCCGTTCCTGCGCACGCTGCGCGCCGCGGCCGAACTGCCCGACCTGGCGCTGGCCGCCATCGCCGACGGCCGCGTGGTCGAGTGGGTCCGCGAGCGGTGCGAAGAGTTGGACCTGGGCCTGTACGAGCGCCACGACGCGCTGGGCATCGCCACGGTCTGCCCCGACCTTGCCGCCGAGCAGGCCGACGCGGTGGCCGACTGGCTGCGACACCGGCAGTCCGAGGCCGCCGACGCGCTGGCCGCGCGCGGGCTGAAACGCGTCACCACCAGCGTCGGCAGTCCGTTCGAGCCGAACCAGGTGGTGCCCGACCCGGACGAGCCGGCCCGGCCGACCGACCGTCGCGAGCTGGATCAGCGCGTCGCCGGCGTGCGACCCGGCCGCGGCGGATGGGCGTTCCAGGGCGTCCTTATCTGCCCCACCCGGGCGCAGCGGTATGTCTACCAACCCGCCGGAGAGCGGTGAGCCCGGGCCGCTGTCAGGCCACGTCCGCGCCCTGCTGGGGCGGGCCGGGGCGCTGGCGCGCAGCCCGCTGGTGGCCGGGCCGACCAGGTCGCTGTGCGAGCGGCTGAGCAAGCTGGCCGAGGCCCTGCTGGCCTGGCCGCGGCTCCTGGCTGAGGCCGATGTGCACGAGGCCGTGGCGCTGCTGGCCGAACTGGCCGCCGACCTGGACTACCAACTCCACGCGCCGCTCGACCAGCTTCTCGGCGCCGAGTTGGCTCAGGCCGTCGCCGACGATCCGCGGCTGGGCTGGCTGGCCGAGGCCCTGCCGCCCGCGGTGACGGACCTGCGCGAGGAGACGCTGGTGGTGCTGGCCGGCCGCGGTATCCACCGGCTGGTGGTCGCGTCGGGCGCTCCGGCCACGCCCGGCGAGGTGGTTCCGTTGGACGATCAGCCGGTGCTCACCGACGACCGGGAGCTGGACGGCCGGGTCGCGCGGATCGAGCCGGGCCATGGCGGCTGGCGGCTGGCCGACCGGGTGGTCGTGCCGGCCCGGGCGGCGCTGTACCACTACCGGGCCGCCGACGTCGTGCCCGGCGCGCAAGGCCAAATCAAAGTCTCCGGAAAGCCGCTCCGGACAGCATTCGGAGACCGCCCGACTAGCGACCCAACCGCGCAGTCCTGAGCTTGTCGAAGGGCGGCCGCACAGAGCGATCCGCTCCATGGCCTGATTGTCTCGGTCTCCGCCCTTCGACAAGCTCAGGACTGCGCGGTAAGCGACATGGGGCGAACAATGACTTTGATTTGGCCCTGCCCGGCGCGGTTGACACGAGCCTCGATCAACCCTAGTATTTCACCGGTGCCGGGGCGCTGCCAGCCCCGGCGGTGTGGAGATCCCCTTGACCGATGCCCCGCGGGCTTTCGTCCGGCCGGCGAGGTCCCGAACCACCGAGATGGCCGAGCGCGTGTTCAAGATCGTCGCCCTGGCCATCGGCGCCCTGGTGATCGTCGCCGTCGGCGTGTTCGGCGGGGCGATGTACGCCGTCCGCGACGAGGAGGGCTCCGCGGCCGGCAACGCGGCCCGGCTGATCGTCTCGGAAGTGGTCCGGCCCGAGCTCGTTTTCCGCGGCCGATCGAGGGTCAACATCTTGCTCATCGGCGAGGACATCTCGCTCAACAACAAGCGGCAGCAGCTCAAGGAGTTCTCCCGCAGCGATACCAACATCGTCATCGGGCTGGACCGGCTGGCCTCCACCGCCCACGTCCTCAGCCTACCGCGCGACACCAAGGTCACGGTGCCCGGGCAGGGCGTCCACAAGCTCAACGCCGCGCACCGCTACGGCGGGCCGTTCCTGCTTCAGGAGACAGTCCGCGAGAACTTCGGGCTGCAGATCGATCACTACATCAAGACCAATTTCCGCGGCTTCGTCGAGTTGGTCGATCTGGTCGGCGGCATAGACGTCGACGTCGAGCGGGAGATGGACTACGACGATAGCTGGCAGGACTTCCACGTCCACCTGAAGCCTGGTTTGCAGCACCTCACCGGCGAGCAGGCGCACGGCTACGTGCGCTGGCGGAAGAACAACCGGCCGCCACGGGGCGACGGCTCGACCGACCCGAAGGGCGACATGGGCCGCACCGAGCGGCAGCAGAAGGTAATCAAGATCCTCGCCCGCAAGGCGCTCTCGCCGCAGTATCTGCCGCGCCTGCGGGGCATGATCCGGGTCGCCCGGCAGTACGTCGAGACCGACCTGACCGACCGCCAGTTGCTCAGCCTGCTGTTGTTCCTCAACCGGATCGACCCCGAGCAGCTCGACACCGCCACGCTCCCCGCCACCTACACCGGGTTCTACGTCGAGACCGACCGGCCCAAGGCCGCCGAGCTGTTGGCCAGGATGTTCGACTACACCTTCGATTCGACCCGGTTGATGGCCAGCAGCGGGCCGTCGAGCTGGGAGGATCGCGATCTGGGGCTGCGCGGGCCCGAGCCGGCCCGCGCCCGGCGACTCGATGACGAACTGCCCCAGCCGGCGGTGCCGGTCGACCAGCCGCCGCCGGCCACCGAACAGGGTTGGGACCAGGACGAGCCCCCGGAGTTCATCCCGCCGCCCGCGCCCGCCGGCTCACCGCCCGCCACTCCGGCGGAGCCGCCGCCCGACGCTCCGGCCGCCGCGCCGCTCGAGCCGCCGGCCAAGGCGAAGCCGGCCCCGCAACCCGCCAAGCCGGCGCCCGCCCCACCGCCCGCGCCCGAGCCGGACGTCGCGCCGCCGATCCGCAAGAAGTCTCCCACGCCGGCCGCCGAACCCGCCCCCGCGCCGGCGCCGGCGCCGTAGCCCGGTCGGGTCAGCGGTTGGCGGTCTGGCAGTCGCGGCAGATGCCGGTGATGATCAGCCGGTGCCCGCTGGCGACGAAGCCCTGCTCCTCGAATGCGCGGCGGTACATGTCGTCGACCAGCGGGTTCTCGATCTCGATGATCCGGTCGCACTCCAGGCAGACCAGGTGGTCGTGCGCCGGCTCGCCGTAGACGTTCTCGTACCGGGCCGCGCCGTCGGGGAAGTGGCGCACCTGCGCCAGGCCGGCGTCAACCAACATCTTGAGAGTCCGATAGACCGTGGCCAGCCCGACCCGCTGCCCTTCGCCGGCCAGCTCGTGGTACAGGTCCTCGGCGCTGAGGTGCCCGCCGGCTTCGAGGAACCGCTCGGCGATCTGCAGCCGTTGCCGGGTCAGCTTCAGACCGTTCTCCGCCAGGTGCTGGCGGAGGATCCGCATCTCAGCTCGCATCACTCCGTCCCCGTATCACGGCCGCCACTTCCACGATCGAGCCGACGACCAGCAGCCCAATGCCCACCCCGACCGCCGCCGGCGGCGCCGCCTCGCCACCGGCCAGGCCGTACACCAGCCCGGCCACACCGCCCAGATCCAGCACCACCCCGAGCAGGAACAGTGGACTGGTCATCAGCTTCGCGCCGTCGCTGCCCGTCACCCGGTCTCTCCCAGCGTGCTCTTGGCCGAGGACGGCCGATCTCCTTCAAGGAAGCGACGCAAGGGACGCAAGGGACGGTGGGAGCAGCCGCGCCGCGCCTCACTCGCCATTCCCGGCTGCCCACCGCCGGTGCTACACTGGCGCCATGACATTCGATACCTTTCCCGCGTTTCTGGACGAGCTGCGCCGGCTGGGGGAGCTGGCGACCATCGACCGGCCGGTCGATCCGGTGCTCGAGATCACCGAGCTTGCCGACCGGTGCGTCAAGCGCGGCGGGCCGGCGTTGTTGTTCACCAACCCGGTCGGCTCGCGGATCCCGGTGGCCATCAACACCTTCGCCTCGACGCGGCGGATCTGCCTGGCGCTGGGCGTCGGCCACCTCGACGAGTTGGGCGCGGAGGTCGAGCGGCTGGTCACGTTGCCGCAAGCCGCCGCCGGCATGACCTGGCGGGAGAAGCTGCGGCTGGGCTTCGAGGGGCTCGGGCTGCTGCCCAAACTCAAGCCGCGGACGGTCGCTCGCGGCCGCTGCCAAGAGGTGGTCCAGACGGACGACGCCAGGCTGGGCGAACTGCCCGTCCTGCACTGCTGGCCGCAGGACGGCGGGCGGTTCATCACCCTCCCGCTGGTCTTCACCCGCGACCGGCGCACCGGCACCCGCAATTGCGGCATGTACCGGATGCAGCTCTTCGACGACCGCACCACCGGCATGCACTGGCACTTGCACAAGGGCTCGTCGCGCAGCTACCAGGACTACGAGGCCGCCGGCGAGCGGATGGAGGTGGCGGTCGCCCTGGGCGGCGATCCGGTGCTCACCTACTGCGCCACCGCGCCGCTGCCCGACGGGATCGACGAGATGATGCTGGCCGGCTTCATCCGCAAGCAGCCGGTGGAGATGGTGCGCTGCAAGACGGTCGACCTGGAGGTCCCGGCCAGCGCCGAGGTCGTCCTCGAAGGGTATGTCGAGCCCGGCGAGCGCCGGCGCGAGGGACCGTTCGGCGACCACACCGGCTTCTACTCCCTGGCCGACGACTACCCGGTCTTCCACCTGACCGCGCTGACCCATTGCGAGTCGCCTGTCTACCCGACCATCGTGGTCGGCAAGCCGCCGATGGAGGACACCTACCTGGGCCGCGCCACCGAGCGGCTGTTCCTGCCGCTGGTCAAGCTGACCATGCCGGAGATCGTCGATTACGCGATGCCGCTGGCCGGCGTGTTCCACAACTGCGTGGTGGTCGCCATCGACAAGCGCTACCCGATGCACGCCCGGAAGATCTGCTATGCCATCTGGGGCACCGGCCAGTTGATGTTCAGCAAGTTCATCATCGTCGTGGACCAGCACGTCAACGTGCACGACGAGCAGGAGGTCATGTTCCACGTCTGGAACTCGGTCGATCCTCGCCGCGACACGTTCGTGGTCGACGGCCCGCTGGACGTCCTCGACCACACCTGCCCGCAACCGGCCTGGGGCTCGAAGATGGGCATCGACGCCACCCGCAAGTGGCCATCCGAAGGCTTCCAGCGCGACTGGCCGGACGAGATCGACATGTCCGCGGACATCAAGCAGCGCATCGACGCGGTCTGGGCGGGCTTGGGGATTGACCTGCCGGCGAAAGCCGGGGACCTGTGAGGCGGGCTCCCTTCGGCCTCGGCAAGGCTCAGCCCCGCCGCTACGGCCCGGTCTCGCTGGAGAGGATGGTTCGCGCCGTGGACAAGGTCCGAGAACGTCTCCTCCGCGTCACGGAGGCACTGGAATCTGCCGGCATCCCGTACGCCGTGGTGGGCGGCAACGCGGTCGCGGCATGGGTATCCAGAGTCGATGAGGCGGCGGTGCGCAACACCCGCGACGTCGATCTGTTGCTACGCCGAGTCGATCTGCCGGCAGTCTGCGAAGCGCTCGGGAGAGCAGGCTTCATCCACCGCCACGCGGCCGGCGTCGACCTCTTCCTGGACGGTCCGACCGCCTCGGCTCGCGACGCCGTCCACGTAGTCTTCGCCGGCGAGAAGGTGCGTCCGGACTACCTCGGGCCGGCGCCAGGCGTCGCCGACAGCGAACCGGCTGGGCCGATCCGGGTGCTGTCGCTCCCGGCCCTGGTGACCATGAAGCTGACCTCCTTCCGCGACCGCGACCGCGTCCATCTCCGCGACCTGATCGACGTCGGCCTGGTGGATGAAACGTGGCTGGAAGACCTGGAGCCCGCCCTGGCGGCCCGCCTGCGCCAGCTCCTGGACACGCCCGACGGATGAGCCCGCGCACATGGGGCGCTTGGGCAGACGCTCCGCGCCTTGACCTTGAGCCCATGGCGCACTATAGTCATAGGACCATGGACACATTACCGGAATCGATGGCTGCCGGCGAGTTCAAGGCGCGGTGCCTGGCGCTCCTGGATGAGGTCGCCGCCACCGGTCGGCCGCTGGTCATCACCAAGCGCGGCAAGCCGGTGGCGCAACTGGCCCCGTTGCCCGAGGACCGCCCGCCGAGCCTGATCGGGAGTGTGCTGTGGGAGAAGGACATCGTCTCACCCACCGGTGAGGTGTGGGAGGCCGAGGAGTGATCATCCTCGACACCCATGTCTGGGTCTGGTGGGCGTATGGGGCCTCATCCCTCAGCGAGCCGGCCCTGCGCGCCATCCAAGCAGCCGACCGCATCGGCATCAGCGCCGTCAGCGCCTGGGAGATCGCGGTGCTGGTGCGGAAAGAACGGCTCAAGCTGGACCGCGACGTGGCGCTCTGGATCACCAACGCCCTGGCCTTGCCACGCACCGTCGAACTGCCGCTGTCCGCCCGCACGATGGTGGCCGCCGAGCAGTTGGCCGGTCTGCACGGCGATCCCGCCGACCGCTTCCTCGCCGCGACGGCCATCCAGCATGGCTGTCCGCTGGTGACGCGCGATGAGCGACTGAGAGCGTACCCGGCGGTCGAGACGATCTGGTAGGGGGCATCGCCGCTTCACTACCCCCATCCCATCACCGGACACATCACCCGCAATCCGCACCAGATGAACACCAGGCCCAGCACGTCGAACACCGCGCCGGCGCGGATCATGGCCGGGATGGGGACCAGGCCGGAGCCGTAGACGATGGCATTGGGCGGGGTCGAGACCGGGAGCATGAAGCCGTAGCTGGCGCCGAGGCAGGCGCCCAGGGTGGGCGGGACCGGGTCGATCCCGGCGCTCTGCGAAAGGGCGATCACCACCGGCACGATCATCGTCGCCGCGGCCGTGTTCGAGGTCGCCTCGCTGAGCACGATGGCCACCGCGATGGCCGCGCCGGTCAGGCCCCACAGCGTATTGGCGCCCAGCAACTGAGTCGCCGAGAGGCTCATGATCTCGGCCACGCCGGTCTTGAACAACAGCGAGCCCAGCGTCAGTCCGCCGCCGAAGAGCAGGATGGTGCCCCAGTCGATGCGCACCGCGTCGCTCCACTCCATGGTGAAACGGCGCTCCTTGAGGTCGATGGGCAAGACGAACAGCAGTCCCGCGGCGAACAGGGCGACGATCGCCTCGGGCAGCCGGTCGGAGAACAACTTGACCGTGGGGTGGTCCTGCCCCAGCGCCAGGCCCAACAGGCCGGGCCCGATCCACAAGACCACCGCCACCACGAACGACACCAGCGTGTTGACCTGCGCCCGGGTCCACGGCCCGAGCGCCTCGCGCTCGCGGGCCAGCCAGTCGCTCAGCGCGCCAACCGCCTCCTCGGACACCGCCGGCGCCCGGTGGAGGCGCAGCATGAGGACCGACAGGACGACGAACATGACCACCAGCAGGGGCATCGCCACGGCCATCCACTGGAAGAAGCTGATCTCGACCCCGGCCAGCTTGCGGAGCTGGCCCAGACCGATGAGATTGGGCGGCGACCCGACCGGCGTGCCGATCCCGCCCACCGACGCGGCGTAGGCGACCATCAGCATCACCCCGGTGCCGAACCGGCCGGCCGTGCGGCCGTCCTGCTGGAGACCCTTCATCCCGCTCAGCAGCCCCACGGCGATGGGCAGCATCATGGCCGTGGTGGCGGTGTTGCTGACCCACATCGACAGCCCGGCGCTGACCAGCCCGACGGCCACCAGCAGCCGCACCGGCCGGCCGCCGACCCACCGCCAGCCGAGCACCGCCAGCGCCACCCGCCGATCCAACTGGTGCAGCCGCATGGCCTCGGCGATGATGAAGCTGCCGATGAACAGGAACACGATGGGATCGGCGAACGGCGCCAGGACCACCTTGGCCTCGGCCACGCCCAGCACCACGCACAGGCAGGCGGCCAGCAGCGCGGTCACCGGCAGCGGCACCGATTCGGTGACCCACAGCACCAGCACCGCGGCCAGGATGGCACATAGCAGGGTGGCCTCGGGAGTCAGCTTGCCGACGGTCAGGCCATAGATCACGACGAAGCTGAGCGGCGCCAGCCAGAAGCCGACCCCGCGCCGCGCCCGGTCGAACCGCTCCTCGCCGGCCGAGAGCACCTCCCGCGGCTCGGCGCCCTGGCTGGTCTCCATCGGCTCGCTGCCCATCGCCCGCCTCCCGCCACCCCCGCCGGTGGGTACGCGATCCGCGGCCGTTGCCCTTCCGCTTGCCGACTCGGCGTTCTTGCGCGACACTGGTGTCCCGGTGCAGGCCGGTGCCGCCGGCCGGTGGAAGTCGCCTTGTTGCCGCCTCAGCGTCTGGTCATCGCCGTCTCCGGCGCCTCGGGTAGCCGGTATGCCGCGCTCCTCTTGCGGGAGGCGGTGCGGTGCGTGCCGGAGGTGGCCGTCGTCTTGTCCCGAGTCGCCCCGCGGGTGATGGCCCATGAGCTGAGCCTGCGGCTCGGGCAGCGATTCGATCCCCACGAGCTGCTCGACGCGCCGCCACCGGCAAGCCATCGGCTCACCGCCTACGGCCTGCTGGACTTCGACGCGCCGTTCGCCAGCGGCTCCAACGCCTACGACGCCATGGTCATCGTCCCGTGCAGCCAAGGCTTGCTGGGCCGGATCGCCCACGGCACCGGCGAAACGTTGATCGAGCGTGCCGCCGATGTCTGCCTGAAGGAGCGCCGGCCGCTGATCGTCGTCCCGCGCGAGGCGCCGCTGTCGCTGATCCACTTGCGCAACTGGACCGCGCTGACCGAGGCCGGGGCGGTGGTTCTGCCGGCCTGTCCCAGCTTCTACCACCGGCCCGAGACCGTGGACGCCGTGCTGATGTCGGTGGTGGACCGGATCCTCGACCACCTCGGCCTGCGCCGTCAGGGGGCTTACCACTGGCGGGAGGAGGGAGACTGAGGCATGGCTCCGCGTGCCCTCCTCCGCGACGCCGGCGCCTTCTTCCGCGACATCCGACTCGAGCACAGCGTGTTCGCGCTGCCCTTCGCGCTGCTCGGCATGGTCATGGCCACTGCTCAACAGGTCGACCGCGGCCTGCGGCCCGGTCCGGCGCCGACTGTTCACGAGCTGGGCTGGATCCTGGTGGCCATGGTCGGCACGCGCAGCGCGGCGATGGGCTTCAACCGGATCGTCGACCGGCGGCTCGACGCCCGCAATCCGCGCACCAGCCGCCGCCCCCTGGCCGCCGGAGTGGCCGGCCTGCCCGGCTACGCGGTGATGGTCGCCGCCGGCGCGGCACTGCTGTTGCTGGCCGCTTGGCGGCTCAACCCGCTGTCCCTGGCGCTGGCGCCGCTGGTGCTCCTGGTGGTGCTGGGCTACAGTTACACCAAACGCTTCACCGCCTGGTGCCACTTCGTGCTCGGCTTGGCTCTGGGCCTGGCGCCCACGGCGGCCTGGGTGGCGATCTGCGGCACGCTGCCGGACCATCCGGGTCCGTACCTGCTGACGCTGGCGGTGATTCTCTGGGTGGGGGGCTTCGACATCATCTACGCCACCATGGACGTGGCCTTCGACCGCGAGGAGGGGCTGCACTCCCTGCCGGCCCGCCTCGGCGTCCCGGCCGCGCTGACTGTGGCCCGTACCTGTCACGCGGCGATGGTATTCGCGCTGGTTGGCGTCGCCCTGGCCACGCCGCAGCTCGGTCCCGGCTTCCTCGCCGGCGTGGCGATGACAGGGGTCCTGCTGGCCTACGAGCACGCCATCGTCCGCCCCGACGATCTCCGCCGAGTCAACACCGCCTTCTTCACCCTCAACGGCGTCGTCGGTCTCCTCCTCCTCGCCGCGGGCCTGCTCGACCTGCTGCGGTAGGGGCTTGCCGTCATTTCGTTGACCCGTGCCGGGTCGGGTGCTACGCTGCACGGCGAGGGCGGCGTGAGCATCTATCTGGACCACAACGCGACCACTCCCCTCGCCCCGGAAGCGGCGCGGGCGATGGAGCCGTTCGGTCGCGACCGGTTCGCCAACCCCAGCGGGCTGTACCCTGAAGCGGTGGCCGCCCGACGGGCGGTGTCGGAGGCGCGCGAGCGGCTGGCGGCCTGCCTCGGCTGCCGGGCCGAAGAGGTGTTGTTCAACGGCGGCGCCACCGAGGGCCTGAACCACGCCCTCCTGGCCACGGCCCTGGCGCGCGACGGCGGGCACCTCGTCGCCGGCGGGGTCGAGCACGCGGCCGTCCGGCGACCGCTGGAATGGCTCGCCCGCCGCGGCTTTCAGGTCACCTTCGTCCGGCCGCAGCGGACCGGGCTGGTGACGGCCGAGGCGGTGGCCGCGGCGTGCCGGCCGGAGACCTTCCTGGTCGCGCTCCAAGCGGCCAACAACGAGTTGGGCACGGTGCAGCCGGTGGCCGAGGTGGGCACCGTGGCGCGGCGGTGCGGGGCGTTATTCCTGGTCGACGCGGTCCAGGCGCTGGGCAAGCTGCCGCTGGACATGCCGACCTCCGGCGCCGATCTGCTGGCGGTCTCGGCCCACAAGGTGGGCGGGCCGAAGGGGGTCGGGGCGCTGGTCGTCCGCACCGGCGTCGAGCTGCCGGCCTGGCTGCACGGCGGCGGACAGGAAGCCGGCCGACGCGCCGGGACCGAGAATGTCGCCGGCGCCGTCGGCTTTGCCGCCGCGGCCGAGGTGGCGGTGGCCAACCGGGAGACCTGGCACCGGCGCTGGACCGCGCTCCGGCCGGAACTGCTCGAACTGACGCGCATCCTGGCCGACTGCCGGCTCAACGGTCACGAGACGTTGACCTTGCCCAACACCGTCTCGCTCGCCTTCCGCGGGATCGACGCGGTCGAACTGACCGTCCGCCTGGGCGAGCGCGGGGTGTGCGTCTCGCCTGGCGCCGCCTGCTGTGCCGGCGAGCGGTCCGAGATCCTGGCCGCCATCGGGCTCGACGAGCCGGCCATCGCCGGCACGGTGCGATTCTCGATGGGGCCGGACACCGCCCTGACGGAATTGCAGCGCGCCCGCTCGGCGGTGGTCGAAGTGTGCCGCGCGCTGCGCCGGGGCTGACCTACCCGGGCACCGAGCCGGGGTCGATGATCCGGCCCCAGTCGGTCAGCGTCCTCTCGGCGATGTCGCCCACCGTCCGCCCGGCGCGCCACCCCGGCGGCGCCGTCGCCCGGGCCTGACCGTACCGCTCACGCGCCTCCTGAAGCAGCAGCGTGGCGGTGTGGAAGTGGTGCAAGCGGGTGGACTCGATCCACGCTTCGATCAACAGCCACTGCCCGCTCCACGGGGTGGACGAGTAGGCTCCGGTAACCGCCTCGAGGCGTTCCAGGACCGCCTCCCAGCTCGCCTCGTCGGGGTCGGGCGTCCGGGTCAGGAGCTGCGGCCAGTCGGCCACCTGCCGCAGCACCCGCTGCCCGTCGTGCGCGACCAGCGCGGTGCCGGCGGTGATCAGGGACCAGTGGCCGACGCAGGCCAGCCCGCCGGCCAACAGCCAGGCCTGCCGCCGCTGCTCGATCAGCCCGCGCCCCAGCAGCCGGACCGCGGCGACGCCGGCCGGCTGGTCCCCGGCGACCGCCTCGAACAACACCACGGCCGCCAAGAAGCCCGCCGTGGCGGCCATCAGGACGGGGATGCCGACCCACTGCCAGTGCCAGGCCAGCGCCACCCAGGCGGCGGCCAGCAGGCTCGGCCAGCCTCGCCGCAGCGCGGTCGACAAACGGGCCAGCGCGCGCGCCGACTCGGCCTCGGGCGGTCTGCCGAGCCGCCGCCAGGCCAGGCGGCCCATCAGCCCGGCCGGCGCGGCCACGCCCGCGACCACCCAGAACAGATGCCCTGCCCGGCCGTCGGCCAGCGGCAGGGACCAAGCCAGCGCCGCCCAGCCGGAAGGCAGCGCGAAGGCCAGGAACCCGCCGAGCGTCGCGGCCACCACCGGCGGGAGGGCGAACCCGCCCAGGACCAGACCCGCCACCACCGTCAGCACGTCGCCCGTCCACGGCTGAGCCGGCACGGGACTGACCGGCAACCTGACCAGGAACGCGTCGAAGTCGTGCCAGGCCACCGCGCTGACGCCCTCGGCCAGCCGCCGCAGGCCAATCCCCATCGCGGCCAGGGCGATTGCCCGCAGCGGCACCCGCCGGACCCACAGCTTGAGGCCGTGGTAGTGCGGCAGGTGCAGCACCGGCACGGCTTCGCCCAGCGTCAGCGCGCCGGCGCCGAGCACCGCCAAGACCATCAGAGCCAGGTCCAACGGCGCCGTCACGGGGTCGCCTCGCCGTCCTCGACCGACGTGACCTTGCCGGTCTCGGGATCCCACCGCAGCCAGACCGGCTCCCGCTCGGCCGCGCCGGCGCCGACGGCGACCCCCAGACGGCGCGTCAACGGCTGGAGGGTGGTGGTCACCAGGCTGTCCTCCCCGGCGGCACCGCTGGAGTGGAGCGGCCGACTGATCCGGCTGAGACTGCCGGCGTGGTCCTCCAACCAGGCCCGGAGCGCGTCGTACCGTGGGCAGGTTCCGGTCTCGGCCGAACCCAGGGCCGGTTCGCGCAGGGCCCGGAAATGGTTGGTGGCGACCAGCCGGCCATCGTCGGGCGGGCGGAAGGTGATGGCGGTGGTGCTCACCTCGACCGCCGCCGCCTCGACCACCGGCGCGGTCTGGACCAGCATGAGGTTGCCGGGCACAGTTCGGTTGACCGGCTCCAGGAGCAGCCTGGCCTCGTCGATGCTGCTCGTCTCGTGGAGCAGCCGCCGGCCGACCACCCACAGCGGCAACCCCGCCGGCTCGCCTTCGGGAAGCTGATCGCAACGGAGCAGCGCCAAGCCCAGCCCCGGCTGGTTCATGCCCGCCAATGGCCCGACCGTCCCGGCCAGCCTGACACAGATCGCCGGCAGCTCGCCCTCCTCGCGGCTCGCGGCGACCAGCAGCGCCTCGCCGGCCAGATCGCCCAGGCTCCAGTCCAGATCGTAGCCGAGCAGCAGGTCCTTGATTCGCGTTGCCGGGGTCAACGCCGCGTAGGCGCTGCCGGCGCCCCACAGCTTCAGCTCGGGCAGCGCCTGGAGCACCAGCAGCTTGTCGTAGGCCACGCCCGAGCCTTCGGCCAGGCCGTGCAACGCGTCGATAGCGGTCTGCGGCAAGTGGCTGACCAGGCCGGTCATCAGCCGGCTGACGGTCTCGCGGTTCAGGCCGGCGGCCGGGATGAGCCGGCCGAAGAGCTGGTCGTCCACCAGCTTGCGGATGGTGCTCTTGAGCAGCAGTCCTTCGGCCTTGCCGACGGCGTAGGGAGTGCCGGCCAGCGACAGGACTCGCACCCCGCCGAGGACGACCAGCGGCGACCGCTCAGGCTCGGCCACCGGCGCGGCCGCCTTGTCGGCCGGAGCGGCGCCGGCCGGCTCGCGCCGTCGCAGGCCGACCACGATGCCGACCGCGGCCAGCAGCAGCGTCAGCCCGACCAGACGGGTGCGGCGCTGCTCCCGGCGCACGCGCCGGTCTGCCTCGATCGGCATGACCCGGGCCTCCACCCCTGCCAGCGAGTATACCGGCGGGTGGAGCCGGGCGTCAACGGAGGTGGCGGCCGCTGACCGGGTGGTCCACCGTCTCGCCGCGCTCGCGGCTCCGCGGCTGGCCGGCGAGCACCTCGTGCGCGTAGCGCCGGACGTAGGCCCGCTCGTCGGTCAGGTACGCCTCGGCGGCCTCGGCGCGGTCGGTGCCCAGGGCGGCCAGGGCCTCGACCGCGGCCAGCCGGATCTGCCAGTCCACGTCCCGGCGGACGCGGTCGTTGAGGGCCATCGAATTCTGCATGCCGTCGCCTTGCGGCAGCTCGCCACGGTCGAGCACGGCCTCCAAGACCGCCGCCGCGCGGCGGTCGCCGACCCGTCCGAGGGAGCGGATGGCCGCGATCAGCGCGTCGGGCGGGGTCTCGGCGTCGGCCAGCACCTCGGCCAGCACGGGCACCGCGGCCTCGCCGCCGATCTTGCCCAGGAGCGGGATGGCGCCGATCCAGCGCGGCGCCAGGTAGCGCTGGAAGACGGGTTTGTCGGCCGGGGCGTGGCGATTGAACGGCATCGTCGCGTCGCGCTGCGCCACCGCCTCGATGAGCGCCGGCTCGGCCTCCGGCCGGCCCAGGGCGGCCAGGGCCACAGCCGCCCACCAGCGCGCGTCGCCGGGCTGCTCCAGCAGCGGGAGCAGGTGCGGCACCGCCTCGTCGCCGGCCTGGGCCAACTGCCATACCGCCAGGTTCGGCTCTGGCTCGGCCAGTCTGGCGGCCAGCGACGCCGGCGGGTCGGCCACCACCTCGGCCGGCCGGTCGTCCAGCACCGCGCCGGTCCGCCGCAAGGCGTCGCGCAGCTCCCGGACGTCCAGCGCGCGCGGGGTGGTCCTCCGCCTGGCGGCCAGCGCCGCGGCGGTGCCCGCCGCCTCGCCGATGCGCTGCATGTCGCGCTGCATCCGGAACAGGACATGGGCGTCGTGGCTGACCGACAGGGCGCGGCAAGCCATCACCAAACCCTCGACGCCGGCCGGCAGCAGCGCGCGGAACGGCACGCCGTGGGTCATGACCCGGTGCCAGTGACCCAGCAGCCAGCACCACAGCGCGCCCTCGTCGCTCTCGTTCTCGTAGTCGCGGGCGTGGTTGTCGTAATGGCAGGAGCCATAGGCCACGTCGTCGGCGAAGGAGCGGTTGGCGACCTGATCGGCCAAGGTGAGGGTGTAGTCGCCGACCACGTGCCGGCTCTGGCGCAGGCCGAGGTGCGGCGCCAGGTAGAGCATCCGGTTCTCCGGCGTGAAGCCCTCGTCCCGCCAGTAATGCCGCACGCCGAGCCGCCTGGCGCGGGTGAGATCGGTCACGTCGGTGGCATCGACGAAGCCGGCGTCGAAGTTGGTGAAGCCCACCTTGCCGTCGATCATCAGGCCGCAGCTCTGGCTGTAGGCGTGGTTCAGGCCGTCCTTCTCGCGGCCCAGCGTGAACTCCGCGCCGGCCAGCGCGGCTACGTCGCCGTCGCCACTGGCGTCGACCACCGCCGCCGCCGGGACGGCCGTCACCCGCCCCGGCTTGACGCACACCAGCCCGGCCACCCGACCGCCGGAGATGGTCACGTCGACCACCGTCTCGCCGTACCGCAGCCTGGCCCCGGCCTGGCGCAAGGCCCGCTCCAGGGCCACCTTCTTGGCCTCGGGGCTGAACCCGCGGACCTGCTCGCGCCCGCCCAGGGCGTCGGCCAGCTCGCCGGTGGCCTGGTCGATCTCCTCCTGCAAGCCGCCCTGAACGCCGTGGTAGTACATGTGGATGCCGCCGCCGGTGCCGATCCCGCCCAGGAACCAGCCGGCCTCGACCAGGCTGGTGGTGGCCTCCTGACGCCCGGCGGCCAGCGCGGCGAACGGCCCGCCGGTCCCGCCGCCGGCAACCACCACGTCCGCCGGCTCGGCCAGCTCGGGCTCCGGCACCGGCGCGTCGAGCGCCACCGGTTGCCGCGCCACCGCGGCGGCCTGGCTCCCGGCGGTGGTGCCGGAGGCGGCCAGCCGGTCCGGATCGCCCCACCCTTCGCCCGTCACCCAGGCCCCGGCGCCGAAGGCGTTGGCCAGCTCGGGATGCCGCGCCTCGGGGGCGGCCAGCCGCCGGCCGAAGAGCGGGAGCATCTGGTGCCCGGTGTGCGAGACCACCGCCCCGGCCAGGCCGGGCACCGCGGCGCGCAGTCGGGCGACCAGGTCGGGCAGGGCCAGCCGGCTGGCCGCCAGCAGCGCGGCCGGCACCGGATCGCCGTCGGCCGCGGCGCTCCCCGTGAGGGTCACGCAGACCTCGCCCGGCCAGGTCGCCCGTCCGGACAGGGCGAACTCCTTGTGGCGTGCCGGCAGTCCTTCGACGCCGGTGGCGTGCTGCAGGTAGACGGTCCGCGCGGCGGTGACCTCGGCCGGGCGGTCCATGGCCACGCCGCGGGCGAACAGCGCGCCGTCGGCGGTGGCGTCGATCACGGACCCGGCGGCGATCACGTACCAGCCGTCCTTGCCGGCCATGAGCACCCCGCCGGCCCGGTCGCCGTCGGGCACGATGGCTACCGGAACGGCGTAGAACAGCAGATCGATCCCTTGCTGGTCGGCCCATCGGTCGACCACCAGCTCGGCGATGGGCGGGTCGAGCCAGCCGTCCCGGTCGCCGCCGAGGGTCGCCAGGCGGGCACGGAAGTCGGCCAGGAACGGGTCGCTGACCTCGGCCACGTCGCCGTGCAGGGCGACGGTCAGCTCGGCCGGGACGGCCGCGCCGGACGAGGCCAGGAGCACCGACTTGCCGGCCGCGCGGGCCGCGCCCGCCGCCGCCAAGGCGCTCCAGCCGTCGCCCACCACGACCACTTCGGATGCGAACCGCGTCCGCGCCGCTCCCGCCTGCATCATCTGCCTCCCTCGTCCAAGTCTCGGAGGAGTTCGCGGGTGGGCCGTCAATCCTCCGTGGCCTTGGCTGCCAGCCGATGCCGCGCCGAACGGGCAGGATGCCCGTGCCACCAAACGCCGAGAGGCCCTGAGATGAAGACCGAAGCCGTCGTGTTCACCGAGCCGTGCCGGCCCGAGCTGCGCGGCATCGCGCTGCCCGACGTGCTGGAGCCGAACGAAGTCCGCTACCGCACGCTGTGCAGCGGCGTGAGCATCGGCACCGAGCGCCTGCTGTGGGAGGGGCGCCTGGCCTATGCCAGGTTCCCGCAGGTGATCGGCTACCAGGCGGTGGGCATCGTCGAGGAGGTCGGCACCGAGATTACCGACCTGCAGGTCGGCCAGCGGATTCTCACCCGCCACTCGCGGTTCGCCGGGGAGGAGGTCTTCCCGGTCTCCGGGACCCACGCCGCCGCCGGCGTGGCGGCCAGAGGGCAGTGCCTCCCGGCCTGCGAGGGGCTGGACGAGGTCACCGGCAGCCTGTTCGTGCTGCCCTGCGTCGGGTTCCACGGCGTGACCATGGCCGAAGTGCGCTACGGCGAGGTGGTCGCGGTCCAGGGCTGCGGTCTGGTCGGGCTGGGCGTCATCGCCGCGGCGCGGCTGCGCGGAGCGCGGATCGTCGCCCTCGATCCCAGTCCTGGCCGACTCGCCGCGGCCGGCGAGCTGGGCGCCGACGTGGTGGTCAATCCGGCCGAGCAGGACGCCTTGGAGGCGGTCCAGGCGGTTCAGCCCGAGGGCGCCGACGTGGTCTTCGAGGCGACCGGTTTCGGCCAACTGCTGGACACCGCCTTCTCCCTGGCCCGGACTCACGGCCGGTTCGTATTCCAAGGCAACTACGGCGGGGACAAGCCCATCGAGTTCATGTTCATTCCCCCGCACGGCAAGCAGTTGACCTGCTACTTCCCCTGCAACGACGGCCTGCTGCCCTGCCGCGTCGCCGTGACGCAGCTCATGGCCCGGGGCGCCATCGACTTCGGGCCGGCCGTCACGCACCACGTCACCCCGGCCGAGGCGGTGGACCTCTACCGCGGGCTGATCGACGGCCACGGCGCCGCCGGCGAGGTCATCGGCGCGGTGATCGACTGGCGCTGAGGAGACCACATGGCCGCCCACGACGAGATTGCCCGGTCCGGCCGGGACCTGCTCGACTCAGTTGCCGCCGCGTCGCCCGGCCCGGGGCAGGCGACCTTCTGGTGGCTGGGCCAGCACACGGTGATCCTCATGATGGGTGCTGCCCGGGTGTTCCTCGACCCGTACCTGAAGGTCTCGGAGCGCCGCACCAAGCCGCCGCTGCTGACTCCGTCGGAGTGCGCCGGGTTCGACCTGGTGCTGTGTACCCACGATCACAGCGACCACCTCGATCCGGAAGCGATCCCCGGCCTCGCCGCCGCGTCGCGGGCCGTCTTCGTCTCGCCGCGGACGACTCGCGAGCGGATGCTCTCGCTGGGCGTGCCAGCCGACAGGTGGATCGGGCTCGACGCGGGCGAGACGGTCGAGGTGGCCGGCCTGACCGTCACCGCCACCGCGGCCTGCCACGAGTTCTTCGACCTGACGCCCGACGGGCTGCACCCCTACCTCGGCTACTTGCTCGACGGCTCGGGCGTGCGGGTCTGGCACAGCGGCGATACGGTCTGGTGGGAGGGCTTGCAGGCGGTGCTCCGCGGCCTGCTGCCCATCGACCTGGCCTTCGTGCCGATCAACGGTCGCGACGCGGAGCGGTACCGGCGCAACTGCGCGGGGAACATGACCTTCGCCGAGGCCGCCGACCTGGTCGCCCCGCTGCCGGTCGGGCTGGCCGTGCCGACGCACTTCGACATGTTCACCAACAACAGCGAGGACCCGCTGCGGTTCACTGACTACGTGGCCGCCAAGTACCCCGACCAGCCGACCTGGCTGGGTCCGGCCGGCGAGCCGGTGACGGTCACCGCCCGCCGGTGATCAGCCGCCGGACGGCGTCGTCTCCGGCGGCATCGGCGTGATCTGGTCGCTGGCCACGGCCAGGGTCAGGTCCACCCCTGTCCGGCCGCCCAGGCCCACGGTGAGCTCGACCGAGCCCCACTCGTAGCCTTCCTTCCAGGCGCTGACGACCAACTCGCCGGCCTCCACCTCGAGCTGGTACCGGCCGTTGGCGTCGCTCACGGCGCCGTCCGGCGGGGGGAGGTACGGCCAGATGGTGGTGGTCCCACCGCCGGTCGAGCCGCTCCCGGACGATCCGCCGCCGCTGGTCGGGGTATCCAGTTCGGCCAGCATCGGGAGCACCCGGGCCGGATAGGCGCTGACCCACACCCCGGCCAGAGGGGCCGTCCCGCCGGCGGTCCGGCCGTAGACGGTCCCCGAGACCTTGGTCAGGGTGTAGTCCAGCGTGGCGTCCGCGGTGGCCTGCTGCGCCTGGGCCAAGGTCACGGTGCGGGTCACGGCGCGGTAGCCGTAGCGCAGGAAGCTGACCTCGTACTCGCCGGGCGGGACGTTGCGGATCACGTAGCGCCCGGACTCGTCGCTCAGGCCTTCCCTGTAATACCAGAAGAAGGGGTACGCCCAGGGGTCGGTGCCGGGCTCGATCACGCTGTCGACGGCCGGCGGCGCCACGCCCCCGCCACCGCCCTCGGCGCCGGCCAGCGGGATAGGCCCGTCGGTCCGGCGCAGGGCCACCAGGACGTGCGCCAGGGGCACCAGACCGCCCGACTGGCTGCCGAGCACGGAGCCGCTGAGCGTCGCGTTGTGCGGATCGATGCGCAGCAGAGCCAAGTTGCCGGTGGCGGCCGAGCCGGGTTCGACCCAGGTGCCGACCTCCCCGCTCTCATGGTTCTCGGCGCTGACCTCGATGCTGTATGGCCCGGGCGCCACGGCGCTGAAGACGTACTCGCCGGAGGCATTGGTGGTGGCGATCCGCGGCGGCGCGCTGGTGGGCTCCTCGGCCCGGCCGTTCGGCTTCCCGCCGGCCGCGACCACCTCGCCGACGAACGTGTCGCCGGCCTGGCCCTCGGTGTACCAGACCTGTGGCACGAGCCGGGCCGTGACTCGCGCTCCGGCCAAAGGCGTCAGCCGGCCTTCGCCGTCGCGTGAGGTGATGATCCCGGCGATCAGCCCGCCCAGGGTCCAGTCCAGCGGGGGCACTTCGGTGGGCCGGCCGGGTCCGACTCGGACCACCGCCGTGGCCACCTGCCCGCCTACGGTGGCGGACAGCGTGTACTCGCCTTCCGGAACGCCGGCCACCTCGAAGCTGCCGTCGGCGGCGACTACCGTCGAGCGGTCGGTACCCTCTATCCGGACCACCGCGCCGGAGCGCTGCGCGCCCAGGTTGCCGCGGACCACGCCGGAGCCGCCGCCGTCCTGTCCGCCGCCGCCGGCGCCGCCACATCCCGCCAGACAGACCGCCGTCAGGACGGCCACCCACCACGCTCTCGCCGACATGCCGATCTCCCCGCTCGTCTGACCCTTGAACGTACGGCGCGGCGGCCTTGTTCGCATCGCTCGGCGGGATTCTCCCCAACACGCGAGCGCCCCGGCGGCCGGGGCGCTCGCGTCGTTCCCTCTCCAAACCAAGACTGCCGGCAGGATGGGGCCCGGAGCGGATGGTGTCAGGGCTCAGATAGGCGTGGTTTGTTGCGATTCAGTAGTCATGTCCAGGCGGTGGACGGAGTGGACGCAGTGGACGAAGTGGACGCGTCCGGCCCGCTCCACGCCCAGTCCACACCGTCCACACCGTCCACTCCGTCCACTCCGTCCACCCAGTGCTTGCGCTCAGCGGCAGGGACAGGGGTCGCGCCGAGGAACCGCCCGGTTCCGGAGCAGGGCGGTGGCCAGCGGACTAGACGGCTTGTGGCAGGTGATCGGCGGGCGGCGCGTGGGCTTGGTCACGGGGCCGAGCGGCTGGCTCGGCGCGCCGGGGCACCTGATCGACCTGCTCCACGAGCGCGGTCTCCTGCGCGCCCTGTTCGCGCCCGAGCACGGCGTGTGGGGCGATCTGCAGGCCGGGGCCGAGGTGCCCGGCGGACTCGACCGGCGGACCAACTGCCCGGTCCACAGCCTGTTCGGCGCGGACCGGGTGCCGACCGCCGACATGCTCGCCGACATCGACGTCCTGGTCGGCTGCCTTCAGGACTCGGGCGCGCGGCCGTACACCTTCCAGACCACGCTGGCCGACTGCCTGACCGCCTGCCGGCGCCACGGGGTGCCGATGGTCGTGTTCGATCGCCCGACTCCGTTGGGTGGTCTTCGCCGTCAGGGCAACGTGGCCGCCGGCTGGTTCTTCCCCGAGCCGCTGCCGATGCGGCCCGGCCTGACCATCGGCGAGCGGCTGCGCCTGTGGCTGGCCCGGACCGGCGCCCGGGCCGACCTGACGGTGGTGCCGTGGTTCCCGGCCGACCGGGCGCGCTGGTTCGACGAGCTGCCCCTCCCGTGGGTTGCCCCGTCGCCGAACCTGCCGACGGTCACCTCGGCGGTGTGCTTCGCCGGGACCGTCCTCCTGGAGGCCACCAACGTCAGCGAGGGCCGCGGCACGACTCGGCCGTTCGAGCTGGTCGGCGCGCCGTGGATCGACGGCCACCGGCTGCGCGACGCGCTGGCGGCGCGACCGCTGCCGGGCTTCCTGTTCCGCGCCACGGCGTTCTGCCCCACCTTCTCCAAGTGCGTCGGGGAAATCTGCCACGGGGTCCAGGTCCACGTCACCGACCGGCAGGCCTGCGACCCGCCGCGACTCGGACTCCACCTGCTCGACGTCTTGACCAGCCTCTGGCCGGACACCCTTGAGGTGCGTCCGGCGGCGCTCGACGGTCGCTTCCACGGGGCCGCGGTGCGCGAGGCGTGGCAGGCGGGCACGGCCGTGGAAGAGCTGGCCGCCGGCTGGGACGCGGACTGCGCGGCGTTTGACGAGCTGGCCCGGTCGGTGTGGATCGGGGCCGACGGCTGGTCGGCGACTTGACACAGGGGTGTCGGTGCGGCACCTTTGGCTTGTCCTAGTCCTTCGAGGGAGGCGGGCGACCATGGCAGCCAGTGCGGGCAGCACACCGGCGGGGCATCTGATGGCCGGCGTGAGCGGTGAGTTCCACTTGCAGGGCAACCTCTTGCTGGCGGCGCGCACCGCGCGCCGGCGCGGCTTGCCGCCGGACCGGATGTGGCTGGTCGGCGCCGCCGCCGAAGACCGCCAGGGCGCGCCCATCGGCTTCGTCCTGCCGGTCAGCTTCGTCCGTGAGCTGTCCCTGGCCGGCGCGGTGGTGGGCCTGCTGATCGGCTTGCTGACGGCCTTCACGCTGGATGCGCCCGGTCTGTCGGCGGCGCTCCCGCGGCTGGCGCCGACGGTTGTCGGCGCGGTGCTGCTGGGCGCGGTGGGCGGCCTGCTCGCCGGCTGGGCGGCGGTCTCGGCCCGGGTCGGCGCCTACCTCCGCGCCGCCACCGCCGGCGCGCTGCTGCTCAAGATCGGCATCCCCGACGACCTGCCCGAGACCGAGCGCGAGCGACTCGCCGAAACCGCCGAGCGCGTCCTGCGCGAGGCCAAGGCCGAGGCCATTCACCAGATGGACGGCACGGTGGAGGTCAACTCCCCGCAGTCGCCCGAGTACCTGGCCTGAACGGCAGTCGGCAATCGGCAATCGGTAGTCGTACGGCGTCCCGTTCGTCCCTTTCGTCCCTGCCGGCGGCTCGCCAATCCGCCGCCGCTCTTGACAGAGGCAAGACCCTCCCGGCATACTCTGAACCCGTGGGTGATCGACCGCGTCTCAACCAGCGGTGCGACGGCCCGGCCCGGTCTCGCCGGCGGCGATGACATTCACCAGATGGTGGGTTTGAACCGGATCGAGACGGGGCAAGAGGAGACCGAGAGGTTTACGCGGCGGCGCCGGATCGTGTCGCGGCGAGGCCGACAGGGCAAGGGAGACTCTGCAATGAGAACTCATGCGCGACGCGCATTCACGCTGATCGAGCTGCTGGTGGTGATCGCCATCATCGCCATCCTGGCGGGGATTTTGTTCCCGGTCTTCGCCAAGGCGCGCGAGAAGGCCGAGCAGACCGACTGCATCAGCAACGTCAAGCAGATTTCGACGGCGATGATGATGTACGTCCAGGACTACGATCAGAAGCTGCCGCATCCGTCCCACACGACCTATTACTGGCCGTATGCGCTGCTTCCCTACACCAAGAACACGCAGCTCTTCGTGTGCAAGGCGTTCCCCGATGACCAGGAGTGGGACGGCGGCGCCACGCCGACCGCCAACAGCACCGGGTGCAGCTACGGCATGAACGCCCGGATCTCGCGCAACGCCTCGTACGCCACAGCGGAGTTGGCCGGCTGCGGCAGCAAGATCACCCGGATCACCTACCCGGCGCAGACGGTGATGGTCTTCGACGTGGCCATCAGCAACCCGCTCTGGGCGACGCTGTCCGACGACGGCGCGGTGGCCGATCCGACCTGGGGCACCGGGGAGCTGGACACCCTCAAGACCCGCATCCGCGCCAACCACGGCGGCGATGAGGTCGAGGGCGGCTTGGACAACGGCTTCAGCATCACCGGCTTCTGCGACGGTCACGCCAAGGCCGCCCGCGCCGAGGACTTCATCAAGCTCGGCGACGGCGCCGGCGGCAACGTCTGGAAGCCGCGCCGGTAAGACCCTGACGGCTCGTCTGGTACAGCGGCGCCGGCCAGCCGGCGCCGCCTTCCTTTTGGGTGGCCGTCGCCGCGCTCCGCGCAGGAGGCGGCGGACCCGTCACGAACCCAGCCGCGGCGCCGGGCCGGCGCCGGAGGAGAGGACCTGTGTACCGCAATGCTAGCTGGGGACCGATCGGCGTCAAGGTCGGGTTCGAGGAGGGTCTGGACCTGGCCGTCGAGGTCGGCTTCGAAGGCTCCGATGTGCCGATCACGGTGGCCTCGACCATGGTCGAGGACGGCGCCGCGGCGTCGTTCCAGAGCCTGTACTCCGAGCGCGGGCTGCAGATGGGTCCGTGGGGGCTGGGCAACTGGAAGGGCACCGAGGAGGAGTACCAACGGCTGTTGGAGGTCCTGGCGCCGCAGGCGGCCGCCGCGCGCGAGGTCGGCGCGACCCGCTGTGCCACCTGGGTTCCGAGCTGGTCGGACGAACTGGACTGGGAGGCGAACTGGCAGTTCCACCTGGATCGGTTCGGGCCCGTGGCCCGCATCCTGGCCGAGCACGACTGCCGGCTTGGGCTCGAGTTCCTCGGGCCGGAGACCCTTCGCCGAGGCAAGCGGTACGAGTTCGTACACACCCTCCCGCAGATGATCGAGCTGTGCGCGGCGCTGGGCGACAACGTCGGGTTGCTGCTCGACTCCTGGCACTGGTACACCTCCGGCGGGACGGTCGACGACCTGGCCGCGCTGACCAACGAGCAAATCGTCCACGTCCATGTCAACGACGCGCCGGCCGGGGTGGAGTTGGCGGAGCAGGTCGACTCGGTCCGCCTGCTCCCCTGCGCCAGCGGGGCAATCGATCTCGAGGGGTTCATGGACCAGCTCGTGCGCCTCGGGTACGACGGTCCCGTCACGGTCGAGCCGTTCAACCAGGAGCTGCGTGATATGCCGGACCGCGCCGCGGCGGAGGCCACCAAGGCCTCGCTCGATCGCCTCTTCGCGCTGGTCGGTCGGTGAGCCGGCGGCTGACGTTGGTGGACGCGGCGCCGTTGACGCTCGCGGGTCGGGCCGGTATCATGCCGGTGCGATCTGGAGGCTGATCGGCGGCGATTGCGTGACCCGCAACGGCCCCGAAAACGTTTCCTTGACGGGCCGCGCCAGGGGAGTCAGAGTAGCCGAGGCGTAGCATGGAGCGAGGGAGGCCGCATGTTCCAGCACCTCTTCAGTGATGAGCCCGACAGCGCGGCCCGCACCTTCTGGTACAGCTCCATCATCTGGCTGGTCGTCGGCGTTGCGATGGGCCTCCTGGCCTCGGTCTACTTCGTCTGGCCCGACGCCCTGCGCGGCGTGGCGGCGGTCAGTTTCGGCAAGCTGCGTCCGACCCACGTCAACGGGGTCGCCTTCGGCTGGCTGTCGATGGCCCAGCTCGGGTCGATGTACTACTGCCTGCCCCGCCTCTGCCGCCGCCCGCTGTGGTCCGAGCGGCTGGCCAACTTCACCGCCTGGGCCTGGAACGCCACCGTCCTGGCCGGGGTGATCGGCCTGTTCCTGGGCTACACCGAGGGCAAGGAGTACGCCGAGCTGTGCCAGCCGGTCGACTATCTGGTCTTGATCGCCCTGCTGCTGACCGCGGTCAACGTGCTGATGACCATCGGCAACCGCCGCGAGCCGTTGATGTACGTCTCGCTGTGGTACTTCGCCGGCACGGTCTGCTGGTTCCCGGTGATCTACTTCCTGGGCAACCGCACCTTCTTCCACACCAACGGCCTCAATGACGCCATCGTCGGCTGGTTCTACGGCCACAACACGCTCGGATTGTGGTTCACCACGATGGGCGTCGGGGTGACCTACTACCTCCTCCCGCGGCTGGTCAACAAGCCCATCTACAGCCACCTCCTGTCGCTCATCGGGTTCTGGACCGTGGCCATCTTCTACGCCCCCATCGGCGCGCACCACACGCTCCAGGCGCCCATCCCGGAGTGGCTCAAGGCCATCGCCTCGACCTCCTCGGCGTTGATGGTCCTGCCGGTCCTCACCGTCCTGATCAACTTCTTCAAGACCATGGACTTCGAGTGGGACAAGGTGCCGGGAAACACGGCGCTCAAGTTCCTTACCCTGGCGATGATCGCCTACCTGATTACCTGCCTGCAGGGCCCGCTCCAGGCCACGCGGGCGATCAACTCGTACCTGCACTTCAGCCAGTGGGTGGTGGGCCACGCGCACATGGCTCTGCTGGGCACCTTCACCAACATCCAGATCGCCTTCATCTATTACGGGCTGCCGCGGATCCTGAAGCGGCCGATCTACAGCGAGCGGATCGCCAACATCCAGTTCTGGACCAGCGTGCTGGGCTTCGGGCTGATGTTCGTGGTGCTGACCGTCGCCGGGCTCCAGCAGGCGGCGGGGTGGAGCAGTCAGGTCATGGTCCAGTACGCGGCGCTGTGGGTCAGGCCGATGTACCTGCTCCGGACGATGTCGGGGGTGGTGATCGTGTTCAGCATGCTGCTGTTCGCCTACAACATCTACATGACGGTCCGCGGCGCTTACCGCGAGCGCGCCGAGGCGGCCATCCGAGGCGCGGCGTAGGAGGCAGCGACCGATGCAGCAGAGAGTCAACTACGTCGGCCCGGCCGTGCTGATGGCGCTGATGCTGGGCTGCATCATGTACCTGGTGGTCGTCTACCCGGCCCTCAACTACAAGCTGGACCGGCCCGACATCAACCCGGACCTGACCGCCGGCGTGGGCGACTACAAGCAGCGCAAGGACTACACCGATCTGCAGTGGTACGGCCGGCAGATCTACATCCAGGAGGGCTGCTTCTACTGCCACAGCCAGCAGACCCGGTACCAGGATCGCGGCATGGGTCCGACGGCCATCCCGCAGGAGTACCAGTTCGACGCGCCGCATCTGCTGGGCTCCGAGCGGACCGGCCCGGACCTGGCCCGGGAGGGCGGCAAGTATCCGACTCGGTGGCACCGCGAGCACCACATCAACCCGCGCTCGAAGTCGGCCGGCAGCATCATGCCTTCGTTCAAGCACTTGGATGAGGAGCTGCTGGAGTTCGAGCTGGCGGCCGGCGAGGAGATCGACTCGAAGGCGCTGCTGCGGGCCACGCCGGACGAGCTGCGGCGGCAATTCGCCAGCGACACCGACCGGGTCCTGACTCCGGCCGAAACGGTCCTGGAGTTGCGCGCCATCGGCTACAACGACTACGACCTCATGAAGATGGATGGCCGCGGGGTGACCCGCTTGGATGCGCTCGACGCCTACATCCAGTGCCTGGGGCCGAACCGCATGTACGAGCCGGGCGGCGCGGTGCCGATGGCCGAGGACGTGCCTCGGCCGGAGGACCAGGCCTACACCATCGCCTCGGCGGACGGGCAGGAGCGGCTGCCGGCCGGCGTCCAGCCGCCGCCGGACTGGGCCGGGCTGGCCGAGACCCACGCCGAGTACTGGGTCCCGTCCGAGTACCAGGACCTGGCGCGAACGGCCGCCGAAGACAACAAGATCCCGGCCTTCGAGCCGCGGTTCATCGTCAACGGGCGCGGCATCTTCCTGGGCAAGTGCGCTCACTGCCACGGGCTGAACGGCCAGGGCAACGGCCCCAGCGGGCGGTACATGTCCAAGAAGCCGGCCAACTTCTGGCTGCCGCAGTTCCGTCAGTATTCGGACGCGATGTGGTTCTACCGGATCGCCGAGGGCATTCCCGGCACGGAGATGCCGGTCTGGAAGCTGTCGCTCCGGCAGCGCAAGGAGAGCGAGCGCTGGTCGCAGATCTGGTATCTGGTGACCTATCTGAAGTACGTGGCGCAGAACTCGCCCATGCCGCAGGTTCCGTTCGACCTCCCGCCGGAGTACTACATGACCGACCAGGACCGGGAGCGCCGCGGGATCTTCCCCATCGACGAAGCCTTCGTGAAGCAGCATCAGGCCGAGTTGGAGGCCGCCAAGGCGGCCGGGCAGGCCGACTAGGCCGCGGGAGACGACTGTGTACTGTGACTGCATTCTCGGTCGAGCCGGATTTCAGTCGGGGTACATCCCCGTGTTCATCATCAGCGCCGTGTTCGTGGTGGCGGCGCTGGCGGTGATGGTCGGCGGATGGCGCACGAGCCGGTTCAAGGAGATGGAAGACGCCAAGAACCAGGTGCTCGAGATCGAGGACTAGGCAGGAGACGCGCGATGACGGAGACGCCCCGGACCGGCGACCAGACGGACCATCCTGAAGAGGAAATGAGCGTCGCCGACATGATCGGGCTGACCGAGGATGAAGGCGTCGAGGTCGGACACGGCGGGCTGCCGGTGTTCTGGATCGTCTGCGCGGTGCTGATCGTCTGCTGGGCGCTGGTGGCCTGGAAGCCGTGGAAGGGATACTGACCGGCATGGGAGCGGGATGGTGACCAAGCGATCCAGATGGCTGACCGGCGGCGCCGCCCTGGCCGTGGGGCTCGCCGCCTGCGGCCCGGTGAAGGTCCAGACCGCCGGCGTGGTGGCCGAGCGGCCGGCCAACGTGATCACCTTCGAGGTCGAGGAAGAGGTCCAGCCGAGTCGCGTGCCCGACGTCGGAAACGGGCGGTCGGTCTACGCCCGGGCCATCGACGGCCGCAGTTGCGCGAGCTGCCACGGCGCCCAGGGCGAGCCCGTGGTGGCCGGCGCGCCGGATTTCCGCACTGCCGACTGGGTCCGGCAGCGCACACCGCTCGAGCTGGAGGAGTTCCTCACCACCGGCCCAGGCCATCGCTACCGCGACGCGCTGTCGCTCCAGGAGCGGTGGGACGTGCTGGCTTGGTGCCGCTACCTGTCGGTCGACATCGAGCAGATCCGGGACACCAAGACCGCCGCCTTCGGCAAGAACTGCAACGTCTGCCACGGCAACCGGGGCGACGGGAACGGCTTCCTGTCGCCGACCATGCAGCCCAAGCCGCGCAACCTCGGCGACTACAAGTTCTGGGGCGCCTTGCGGACCGACCAGGACATGTTCGACAACATCTGGTACGGAGTGCACTGGTCGGCCATGCCGCCGTGGCGCGGCACGCTGACCGAAGAGGAGGTCTGGCAGTTGGTCGACTACGTCCGCTCCCTCCACTACGTGGCGCCGGATAGCTGAGCGAGGAGTTGCCTGATGGCTGAGTCAAGCAGACCACGGGACGACCGGAGCGAGCTGGGACGCCGGGATTTCGCCTCGATGATCGTCCTGAGCCTGGCCGCGACGCTGCTGGCCGGCCTGGCTTCGGTGTCCATGGCGATGCGCTTCCTGCGACCGAAGATGACCCCGTTCAACGTCATCCAGGCGCCCGACGAGGCCAACGTACCGAACCAGGTGGTGGCCAAGACCGGTGATCTGGCCAAGCCGTGGGACGTGCAGGCGTTCATCTTCCGGCAGGTCAACATCGAGTACACGCCGCGCGGGCAGCAGTTGGTCGAGATCCCCGGCTTCGCGGTCCGCCTGCCCGAAGCCGCCGGCCCGGCCGAGACCCAGTACATCGAGGTCTTCAGCCGGATCTGCCCGCACCTTGGGTGCATCTTCAACTTCGAGACCGACCCGGCGGTGGTGCAACGGGACTACGGCGGCTTCCGGCCGCCCGGCCCGGTGTTCGCCTGTCCCTGCCACCTGAGCATCTACGACCTGCAACTGGATGGGAAAGTCATCTCCGGACCGGCACCTCGCCCGCCGTACAAGTTCGAGTTCAAGATCGAGGGCGAGGACGTGATCGTGACCGCGCCTCCCGGCGGTCTGGCCTGACAGGGGCAACCATGGCGAGTACATCGGCAGCACCACTGGCCGACCGGCTCTGGGACTGGTACGACGACCGGGTCCGGTTCGTCAAGAAGAAGATCGCGGCGGTCGACCTGTTCGACGAGACCCTGGCCGACCAGGCGGTCAAGAACCCTTGGTACGCGCTCGGCTCGATGGTCTACCTGTTCTGGCTGACCACCATCGTCACCGGCCTGGTGCTGATCATGTGGTACGTCCCGAACACCGCCCGGGCGTACGACAGCATCGAGCACATCCAAGCCGGGATCCCGCTCGGCTGGCTGGTCCGCGGGATGCACAAGTACGCTGCCGACGCGATCATCATCGCCGCCACCATGCGCGTCTATCGGCTCTACTTCACCGGGGAGTACAAGACCCGGGAGCTGGCCTGGCTGATCGCCATCGTGACGCTCATCCTGGGCATGTTCTCGGGGCTGACCGGCTACCTGTTGATGTGGAACCAGCGGGCCTTCTGGGCCTCGAAGGTGTTCGCCACCTTCCCCACCTACATCGACCAGATCCCCATCGTCGACCGACTGCACATCGGCATGACCACGGCGCAGTTCATGCTCGGCGGGACGGCCATCGGCGAGGCCACGCTGACGCGGTTCTACGCCGGCCACTTCGCCATGAGCATGGCGACCATGGTGCTGGTCGAGGCGTACTTCATCCGTCAGGGCCTGCGGCGCATCTCGCTCGGCTGGGTGGGCATCGGCGTCTGCCTGCTGATGCTCTTGTCGGTGACCCTGTTGATCCCCCTCGAACTGGGCAGCCGTGCCAACCGGGCCGAGACGCCGCTGCCGATCCTCTCCGACTGGTACTTCCTCGGGCTGTACCAGATGATGAAGGAGATGAAGCCGCTGTACGCGGTGATCGGGACGATGTTCATCCCGGCCATCGCCATCCTCATGCCGGCCTTCGACACCGCCAAGGACGTGCCGACCTGGAAACGGCCGTTCTTCTTCTCGGTCGGTCTGGCGGCGTTCACCCACTGGATCATCATGTCGCTGATGATCCTCATGGACTACGCGCAGATCACCACCGACCCGCCGCGGATCTGGGCCTCGTGGATCCTGATCATGCTCTGCGGCGGGTGCTTCGAGTACCGGCAGATGGGCTACCCGCGGCGGCGGGTGCAGCGGAAGGTGGCCGAGCTGCTGCTCGGCTGGGCGGTGCTGTTCGTGGTCTTCGGCGCCTGGACGCGCTTCCGTCAGCCGGCCTGCGCCCCGAGCTACTACCCGCCTGGGCTCTCGGCGGTGGTCCCGACCGAGGACAACCAGCTCAAGGACGAGAAGAACGGCCGCTTCACCGGCGACGATCCGGACACGGTGAAGGACGACATCGTCAACGCCCTCCAGCGACCCTTCGTGACCGAGTGGTACGTCGCCGCCAGCGCCGATGACTCGGCGCGCAAACGGCTGGTCGAGGAGCAGGCCACCGTCCGCGGCTGGTGGGTGGTGATGACCTTCATCCTGCTGCTCTGTGCGGTGGTGGCCATCGGCACCACCCCGGCACAGGGGATCGAGTCGGCGATCTACCCGTCGCGGACGCCCAAGGGCAAGCAGATCAAGGGCCTCGACGCGGCCGAGCCGGTGGCCGCGCCGAAAGAGAAGGCGGCATGAAACGAGCGTTCTGGGTGACCATGTGGGTCGTGGCGACGTTCTCGCTCTCGCAGTTGTTCGAGGCGGGGCGGGCGTGGCGCGGGGCGCTGTCACCCGGGTTCGTGCTCGAAACGTTGCTCTGGCTGGCGCTGTTGGGCGGCACGCTGCTGATGCTGACGCTGCGGACCTACGCACTGGAGCGTCGGCGCGGCAAGGTGCGACGGCCCATTGCGTGGTTCGAGCGGATCCTGGAACGAGGTGCGGACGGTGAGTGACGCCAGGAAGCTGCAAATCGCCGGGATGGTGACCGCGGCCGGCATCGCGCTGGGCGTGCTGCTGGTTTTGGTCGAGTTCCTCAACGGCCCTCAAGGCGGACCGACCACGACCATCTTCGGCCTGCCTACCCGGCACGTGGCCTGGGCCGAGCGCGCCTTCCTGTTCCTGTTCGGCGCGATCCATGTGGTGGTGGCGGCCATCATCACCGTCTACCGGAGGACCGCCGTATGAGCACGCAGCCCATGGACCGGGTCCAGCGCGACGACCTGTACCGGCCGCGTCACCCCTACCGCCGGGCGCTGCGCGCCCTGACGCGTGGCCAGGTGCGACTCGAGCGGTGGGTCAACGAGCTGTGCAGCTACGAGCAGAACCCGTTCTACTTCCACGGCGCCCTGCCCACCTTCGCCTGGTGGATGCTCATCTTCAGCGGGCTCGGGCTGCTGTTCTACTACAAGGCCACCCTGTCCGAGTCGTACGGCAGCATGGTCTACCTGAAGCAGGTCCCGTTCGGCAACGCGATCCGCTCCAGCCACCGCTACACGGCCGACGCCATGCTGCTGGCGATCTACCTGCACATCTTCCGGGTCTACGTCACCGACCGCCACCGCGAGTACCGCGTGGTGCCCTGGCTGACCGGCGTCGCGCTGCTGTGCCTGACCTACGTCGCCGGCATCAGCGGCTACCTGCTGGTGGGCGACCTCCGGTCGTGGGGCCTGGCCCACCAGATCCATTACGCCCTGGCCGCGGTGCCGCTGCTCGGACCGTGGCTGGCCGGCCAGTTCTACGGCGGGGCGGTGATCACCGACTACTCGATGAACCGCTTCCTGTTCTTCCACATCGGCTCGGCCATCGTCATCTTCTGGTTCGTCTGGATGCACCTGATCCGCATCAGGCGGCCGTTCATGATCATCACCGTGGGCATCGGCGCGGCGATGATCGGGATCGTCCTGATGACCTCCGGCCTGTGGCCGGCCGACAGCTACGCCGCGGTGGCCAACCCGCACCTGCCGCCGGCCTCCTACGAGTTGGGCGACTGGCTCTACCTGCCCGGGTTCTGGCTGCTCTCGGTGGCCGGTCCGTTGGTCTTCTGGGCAGCGGTCGGCGGCGGCTTCGCGCTGCTCACCGCGCTGCCCTACTTCCTCCGCGACACGCGCCGCAACATCGCCCACGTGGTCAAGGACAAGTGCGTCGGCTGCCAGCTCTGCGCCGTCGATTGTCCCTACGCCGCGATCCAGATGGTGCCGACCTGGAACGAGCGGAAGAAGAAGCCGGACCTGCTGGCGGTGGTCTACCCGCCACGCTGCTCCGAGTGCGGGGTGTGCGTCGGCTCGTGCGACTTCGACGCCATCGAGCTGAGCAGCCTGCCCTACCTGCCCATCGAGGACCTGGTGCGCGAGCTCGCCCCGAAGCGCGCGCCCGCGGCCGACGCCGCCGGAGACTGACGCATGAGCGAAATCCTGGAGGCCGGCGTGGCGCCCGCCAAGTCGTTCCAGCCGCAGGTGCTGGCGCTGGTCTGCGAGCGCAGCGTCGCGCTCGACGAACTGATGGACGCCGACAGCCGGCTCCGCGGCGCCGCGCACGTGTACATCATCCGTTTCCCGTGCAGCGGGATGATCAAGCCCAGCCTCGCGCAGCTCGCGCTCGACGAAGGTTGGGACGGGGTAATCGTGGTCGGCTGCGCGGTCGGCGACTGTCACTTCCGGGAAGGCAACCTGTGGGCCCGGGAGCGGTTCCGCGGCGAGCGCGCCCCGAACAAGTTCCGGCGGATGGACCAGGACCGCGTTGCCCTGTGCTGGCGCGCGCTGACCGAAAACGACGCGTTCCGCGACGAGGTGGGCCGGTTCTGCGACCACCTGCGCCGACTGCCGCCCAACACGAGGAGCGAAGATGGCAAAGGAAAGAAGCGAAAGCGGTAGCTTCCGCCTTCCCGAACGGGCGTCGGTCGACTGGAAGTACGCCCTGTTCTACCTCTTCTTCTACGGCTGGCTGCTGCTGATCGCCCTGTTCGGAGTGTTCTCCGAGGTGTAGCAAGGCCGACTGCGGAGCAGCCCCTGACGCCTCGCGCGCGGCGGAGGCAAGATACCATCGAGCGGGCCGGTTGCAGGCCCTAGAAGGCGGTCTTCATGTCGGGCAAGCAGATTACCGAGGACCAGGTTCGTGACGCGTTGCGGGTTGTGATCGACCCCGATCTCCGCCGCGACATCGTCTCCCTGGGCTTCGTCAAGAGCATCGTCATCGACGGCGGCCGGGTCGAGGCCACCATCGAGCTGACCACGCCCGCCTGTCCGGTCAAGGACAAGCTCAAGCGCGAGGCCATCGCCGCGATTGAGGGCGTGCCCGGCGTGAGCGAGGCGGCCGTGACCATGACGGCGCAGGTCCGCCGCGGGCCGACCGGCGCGCCGGAAGGCGCCCAGCCGTCGGCCGAGCTCATCGCTCGGGTCAAGAACACCATCGCCGTGACCAGCGGCAAGGGCGGCGTGGGCAAGTCGACCGTGGCGGCCAACCTGGCCGTGGCGCTGAAGCAGAGCGGCGCCAGCGTCGGTTTGCTCGACGCCGATGTCTACGGCCCGTCGATCCCGACCATGTTCGGCGTGCCGGCCGAGGAGAAGCCGTACGTCAACCAGCAGGAGCTGATCGTTCCGCTGTCGCGCGAGGGCGTGCTGCTCATGTCCATCGGCTTCCTGGTTGACCGCGAGGCGGCCATGATCATGCGCGGGCCGATGCTGGCCAAGTACGTTCAGGACGCCCTCGCCCGGGTCGACTGGGGCGAGCTGGACTACCTGGTCATCGATCTGCCGCCCGGCACCGGCGACGTGCAGTTGACCCTGTCGCAGACCATTCCGCTGACCGGCGCGGTGGTGGTGACCACCCCGCAACGCGTGGCCCTGGCCGACGTCCGCCGGGCGGTGACCATGTGCCAGCGGCTCAACGTCCCGGTCCTGGGGATCGTCGAGAACATGAGCGATCCCATCGCGCCCGACGGCCAGCGGATCGCCATGTTCGGCCACGGCGGCGGCCAGCAGGCGGCGACCGAGTGGGGCCTCAACTTCCTCGGCGAAGTCTCGCTGGACGGCGCCATCCCGGCCACCGGCGACGACGGCCTGCCCATCGTCGCCGCCGCGCCCGAGTCGAAAGCGGCCGCCGCCTTCGGCGACCTGGCCGGCGCGGTGGCGGCGCGGATCAGCGTCCTGCACATGGAATCCGCCGGCCAGGGTCCGGTGCCGTCGTTGAGGATTGTCGACTGACCACGACCCTGCGGAGGCGCAGGGCTTCCTCACGGATGAGGACGTGTTCCGGGCGGTTTCCTGACGGCTGACCGGGCGCGCCGGGGCATGACTGCTGGGCGCCCGCTGTACGTGTGTCATTGCCGCCTTGCCGCGGGCCATAGGCACCATCTTCGGGCGGTCAAGCGGCATGGACCGGCCGAGACCGCGTCGCTTACCCTCCCTCGGGCCACCACTCCGGTTCCGTCGGCTGCAGCAGGCCCTGCTCGATGGCGATCCCGTACAACGGGCCGAAGCAGCCGATCAACGTGCCTTCGTAGCCGGTGGCGAAGTTCTCCCAGGAGCGGAACTCCTGCCCTTTGCCGTGCCCGCCGTTGAACATCCCCGCGGCGTAGCCCTCGGCCAGTTCGTCAGCCACTGTTCGCGCCCGGTCGGTCAGTCCGTGGATGGCCAAGGCGCGCAGGTAGTAGGTGGCCGGCCAACCGCTCAGACTGCCGTCGGTGTAGGTCTCGAAGCTCGGCTCCAGCCCACCCCGCCGGCGCGGCAGCATCTGGTCGCATTCGGCAATCGGCAGCAGGTTGCAGGGAAGCCCGAGCCGCGCGTGCCCCGGCCCGACCTCGTCGCGCAGCCGCTCCAGGCCCGTCAACGCCCGCCGGGCCGGCTCGGGGTCCAGCAGCCCGAAGGCCAGCGCCACACCGTTGACCCAGATGAAGGCGTAGTCGTGCAGTTGGCCGTCGCGGCTGCGCCAGCCGGCCACCCAGCCGGTGGCGGGATTGACCAGCTCGCGGCCGAAAGCGGCGCGCAGCCCGGCGGCGCGGACCCTATTCAGCTCCGCCGCGGGCTCGTCACCCAGCGCCGCCAGCAGCGCCGCGGCGGTGCGGAAAGCGCGGTAGCTCCAGGCGTTGACGTAGGCGTCCCAGTGTCCGAAGCCGACCACGTCCATGGCGTTCGAGCTCCACCGGTACGAGTACGAGTCACCCGACAGATCGCGGCAGCGAACCAAATGGTGATCGTCCAAGTGCTCCGCCATCCGTTCCATCGCGGCGCGCAGGCCGGGCTCGATCCGGCGCAGCCAGGTCAGGCTGCACCGCGCTTGGTGGAGCCGACCCGCGGCGCTGACCAGCACCGGGTCGGAGTCCAGGTACAGGTTGCGCCAGTAGCCGTACCCGCCGCCGTCCAGCAGCGCCCGCTCGATGGTGAACCGCGCCAGGGCCAGCGGGTCCGGCGCCTGCCGGCTCGGCCGCGTGTGGGCCACGATCTCCATCGGCGCGCCCTGCGAGAGATGGCAGTTGATCGACGCCGAGTGGTTGGAGAAGCCGCGCAGCTCGGGCCGGAAGCAGGCGAAGGTGGTCGCCCAGTGCCGCCGGACCGCATCGCCGGCGCGACCGGCGCCCGGCCGGCGGCGAGGCTCCAGATTGGTCAGCCGGAGCTCGAATACCGCGCTTCGCGTGCCCGCCGGGAGCCGCTCGCCGCCGACCACCTCCGGTCGCGGCGCCAGCACCAGCCCACCGGTGACGCAACCCACCTGGCGATAGCTCTCGATCTGCACCCGTGCCTGCTCGGGCTCGCCGTCCAGCCGTCTCATCGCCAGACAACCCACGCCGTCGGTGGCCCAGGTCAACGGCAACTCGACCTCACCGTTGCGCCCCGGCCGCAGCGTCGGCAGCGCCGCCGCCCCGGTGATCCCGGCGGTCAGATCGAACGCCAGCCGCCACGCCTCCGCCTCCAGCACCGGCAGGTCGCGCGCGCAGCGTTGGGTCAGCTCGATCACCAGCCCGGTCGGCTCGACGGAAAAGGCGGCGTCCACCGTCATGCCGTCCACCGCCTGGAGATCGCGGTAGACGACGCGGTTGCCGTCCACTTCCACGGACCCGGTCCAGGCGGTCGCGTGACGGTCCGCCCACAGGGACCGGAACAGTGGCCCGCTGCAGAGCAGCACTCCGTCCACCGAGGAGCGGAAGCGCCGGCTGGCGGCCAACCGATTGCGGCGGCTCTGCCCCTCTCCCAGCGCGTCCCAGCCGAGGTGCAGCAGCACCGGGCGCTGGAGCGAAAAACCGACCGCCAGGCGGCGGTTGTGGTAGAGCAACATGTCTGGCCGGTCGTCCACCGCCAGGCCGCGCAGCGCCGCCGGACGGACGGTGCCGCGACGCAGGATGGGCAGGTACGGACGAACGGGAACCGGCTGCCCTTGGCCGTCACCAAACGCCCGCAGAGGGTCGAGGATCCCGAACGGGACCGTGTGTGGCGCGCCGTAGCACTCGCCGTGGTTCGGCCAGACCGGATGCTCGGCGTCGCACTCGACGCGGAGGTGGTCGGTGACCAGGCCGCCCAGATCGATCACCTTGGGCGGGTCGTCGAGCACGGCGCGGAAGTGCCCGTCGACCGCCTCGCCCGGCATGGCCTGCGTCAGGCCATCGCCCCGAATGCGGGGATCGGGCGGCCACCGGACATCGCGCACCGTGCGCCACCGGGAGTTGGCCGGGTCGAGCACCGACACCGTCAGGTGCGCCGGGTGGGCCGGCACCGCGGGCACCCACCGCGAGCAGACCGCCGGAGGAAGCTCGAGCCGGCTCAGCCGGACCGGACGGAAGAAGCGCAGGTAGCGGACCGCCGTCTCGCCGACGACCGTGACCCCGAGCCCAGGATGCCTGACCCGCCGCAGCCCGGCGTGGCTGACGGCGTGACCGGCCAGTAGCTCGTCCATCCCCACCTCCGCCGAACGCTCATCGCCGCCGGCGGCGCTGCTCCTGGAAACGTTGGTACTCGACCACCCCGGCGGCGCCGACCACGCAGGCCAGGGCGCAGGCCACGGTGAGCATGGTCATCTCCCACAACCCGATGGACCGGTCGACCGCGTGGCCGAGCAGGGAGCGCGGGGCGCTGGCGGCCTGGGTGAAGTCGACCGCGGAGGTGATCACGGCGGCGCAGACGGTCGAGATGATGGCCACCTTGACCGCCGACTGGCGCTTGCGGACCACGGCCCCGGCAACCACGCCGGCGACGAACCAACTGGCCACCGGCACCCACACGGTGGCGGACGTGAGCCGGACCAGGATCCCCACCAGCACGGCCGCCGTGAGGACGGTCAGGATCCCGGCCACCCAGGTCACCTGGACCTCTTCGGGAATGCGCCGCCGGTCGGCGGCGTCCGGCTCCGCTGCCGTGTTGTCGCTCACCTCGGCCACCTTCCCAACCCCATATCGTCGCGGCGACTGGGAGGATTATACCCTGCGCGGGTCCGACCACAACAAGTCCGTCAAGCGCGCGAATCCGTCGACCACCGGCGCGGCGGCCTGCTCGCCGCGGTCTTGGTGACCGTGGAGCAGCAAGGAGCGCTCCTTGCTCCGCGATTCGCCCACCGCCGTGACGTACACCGCGCGGTCGTCGACCACCGGACACTCGTGCTCGCAGATGCCGCAGCCGATGCACCGGGTCGGGTCGATGTACGGCCGCTCCAAGGTCAGCGTCTCGCCCCACCGGTCGACCACCTCGACGTCGCGAGTAAAGATGGCCTTGGGCGAGACCGGGCAGACCTCCTCGCAGACCACGCAGGGCGTGTCCATGGCCCACGGCAGGCAGCGCCCGCGGTTGTAGAACGCCGTGCCCACCACCACCGGACCCAACTCGGCGTACGAACCAGCCCCCAGCTTCTGCTCGATGCTGATCTTCTGGATGGCCCCGGTGGGGCAGACCTGCCCGCAGAGCGTGCAGTTCAGCTCGCAGTAGCCCATCCGCATGTTCATGATGGGCGTCCAGAGCCCCTCCAGCCCGGCCTCGAACGCCGCCGGCTGGAGCACGTTGGTGGGGCAGACGCGGATGCACTGGTCACACTTGATGCACCGCTCCAGGAACTCGTTCTCGGCCACCGAGCCCGGCGGGCGGATGACCTCCGGCCGGAAGTTCTTGCTGTGGTCGCCGCTGGCGCGGGAGAAACCGTAGAAGATGGCCCCGGCCGCCGCGGCGAAGGCCACCCGCCGGCGCTGGACGTCGGGCCCGACCACTTCGCCCCCGCGCTCCGGGCTGTGCGCTTGAGGCAGCCAGGCGAAGCTCAGCGCGTCCTCAGGGCAGTCCTCGATGCAGTTGAAGCAGACGAAGCACTCCGACTTGCGCAGCGACGAGTGCGGATCGCTGGCGCCTTCGCAGCTCTTGAGGCACAGGTCGCAATCGGTGCAGCGCGCCACGTCGCGGTCGATGCGGAACAGGCTGAACCGCGACAGGACGCCCAGCAGCGCGCCCAGCGGGCAGAGCGTGCGGCAGAAGAAGCGAGGGATGACCAGGTTCATCACCAGCAGGAAGACGAACAGGCCACCGGCCAGCCAGGTAAACTGGTGCAGGTGCGGCCGGACATAGATGCCCTCGGTAGCCATATCCGCCAGTGGCAGCACGCCCACGGTGAACGACCGGTGCAGCGTCGGGATGGGATCCAACAGCCCGTTCTGCAACGACCCGAACAGCGCCGCCGCCAACACGAAGCCCAGCACGTAGTACTTGAACTGGAACAGTGGCCGGTACCGGTTGGCGTCGATCCGCTCCTTCTCCGGCTTGCCGTGGTTGAACAGCCAGCCGGTGAACTGGAGCACGATCCCCATCGGGCAGATCCAGTTGCAGAAGAACCGGCCCAGGAACAGCGTCGGGACGATCAGCACCAGGGCCCAGACCAGTGCCTGGTAGACCGCGTGCGTGGTGATGGCGGTGGCGATGGCCACCAGTGGGTCGACCTCCAGGAACAGGCTGACGGGGTACCCCTTGAGGTGCCCGAACTCGGTGATGAAGACGAAGAACAGGAACAGGGCGAGCGACGCCGTCTGGACGATCACCCTGACCTTGGTAATCCGCATCGTGTTCTCCGGCCGGACGTCACCGGTCAGACGTTGATTTCCACGGGCTTGAGCGCGCGCCAGTCGGTCTCGCCCAGCCCGCGCTCCCTGGCCTTGGCCAGGTACGCCGGCGGCGGCTGGCGCCGCTCGAAGAGCGTGTAGCCGTAGCTGTCCACCGCCACCATGTCGGTCCCCACGACCACCGTCCGACCCGGCTTCAGATCGGCCACGCTGCCGCCGGTCGGGCCGTTCTTCATCAGGATGCGGGTCGCGTCCAGGACCACCAGGGTGGGCTTCATCATCAGCGGAAAGTCGCTGACGATGCTGTGGATCTGTTGGTGGAACTGGTTCCGCCGGCCGCCCAACAGGCCGTACCAGTTCTTCATGGTCATCGACGCCGAGCACAGGTTGTGGTCCTTGCACGGGGCGATGCCGATGACCTTGGTCGCGTACCGGAACGGGTCACGGAACAGCGGCCACTGGTCCAGCGCCTCGCCGCGCTCGCCGACCAGGGCACCGTCCTGCTTGAACCGGCCCACCGCCAGGGTGGCGAACCGGCTGGGAGTGGGCATCACCAGCTCGCACCCGTTGGCCGCGGCGGCGGCGGCGATGCCGGACTTGTGGAAGCAGCCTTCGGGCTGGTTGATGGGATTGTCGGCGACCAGGATCCGCCGGGCACCGGCGCCGCGGACCAGTCGGGCCACGGCGCCCAGGACCTCGGGCGAGGTGGTCGCGCCCAGCGCCGGGGCGCGGTCGAAGGCCACGTTCGGCTTGAGCACCACCACGTCGCCGGGTTGGATGAACCGCGCGATCCCGCCCATCGCCGCCAGCGCCGCATCGATCATCTTCCCGGCGTCGTCACCGTGGGCGATGGCCAGCCGAGTCGCGTCGGAAGGCAGCTCGACATCGTAGCGGCCCAGGGTGATCGTCTCGGCCGCGGCCGCGTCCCTGAAGTACTGGTCGCCGCCGCGCGGGTCGTGCAGCGACCGGCCGACAACCACGGCTCCGGCGGCGGCCACGGCGGCCCCGCCGATGCGGCGCAGCGCGTCGCGCCGGCCGATGCTCTCGTCACTCATTCCTTGCCCGCCGTCTTGGCCAGCCGCGCCGCCAGCTTCACCGCCGCGTCGCGCTGGTCCGTATAGGTCACCCCGCCGAAGACCGGGCCGCGCTGGAAGACCACGTCGTACATCCCGCTCTGGTCCGCCACCGTCAACTCGACGCCGTCCACCGTCTGCGTCGACAGCTTCCCGGCCGACTTCAGGAACTCCGTGTACCGGGTCAGCAACTCGGCCGCCTCGCCGGCGTTGGAGCGTCGGGCGAGAAACACCTCCAACTCCTTGCCGCCGGCGTCGTACCGAGCCGTATAGACATCGCCGAGCCACTCCTGGCCCAGCGCTTGCTTGACCACATACCCCAGGCTGTCCGCCTTCATGCCTTCCGCCGGGAACCAGGCCCGGCCCGGCACCTCGAAGGTCGACTGAGGCAGCTTGGCGTCCACCGCCCGGGCCAGCTTGAGCACGGCCGCCGACGCGGCGGAGGCACCGCTCTCGTCGGTCATCTCGCCGTGCTCGCCGGCACCGCCGGGGAGCACCTGCACATAGTATCGGTCACGCCAGAAGAAAAGGCTGCCGCCGGCCTGGTAGCCGAGTTGGCCGACACCCGGCAGCGGGTCGCCGCCGCTCCGCTCGGAGGTGAACATCCCGAACGCCTGCAACGGGCTGCCCAGGTCGTAGACGAACACGTCCGCCGCTTCGCTCCCGGCGGTGGCCGTCAGACATTCCAGTCGCTGGGCGCCGTAGGCCAGATAGGCCTCGGCCCGGCCGTCGATCTTCTCGTACAGGGTGTCCGGCCCGAAGCTCTCGACCGCCCCGGCGGTCCAGCCCTCGGCGGCGACCGGGAGGACCTGTGCCGCCGGCTTGGCCCCGCTTGAGGCCGCCGCGGCGCCGTCCGTTGCCCCGTCGTAGCTCTCCGCCGCCTCGGCCGGCTGCTCGGCGGGCGTGGCCGGCGGCGCGGCCACCTGACCGCCGAAGAGGCTCGGATCGTAGGCGCCCCACAGCACGCCCTTGGGCGCCAGCCCGCGGATCAGCACCCAGGTGCAGATCAGCATCACCAGACTGAGCACGCCGATTCCGACATAATGCTCGACCGCGCCGACCGGCCGGGCCGGCTGACGGCGTTCACGAGGTCCGCGCGGGGCGCGCTCAGGCTTCTCTTCCGGCATCGCCATGGTCCTCACCAACCACGAGGTGCCGCGAGTCTAGTCGGGCCGCAGGCGGCGGTCAAGGCGGTGGCACGGGCATCCCTGCCCGTGCGCCCCGGCCGCGGCGGCACGCATCGGCTGATGCCACCAGCCACCCTCGACGCCCCGCCCCGCCTCGTGTAGACTCCGCCGTGGAGTGATGGCGATGGAAGTGAAGCCCTGCAATAGCTACGCCGCCCGGCCGGCCGGCACCGCCGTCTACCGGCGCGACCGCACCGTGTTCAAGGTCTACTTCGTCGATATCTACGGCCGGGAGCATCCGGAAAGGTTCGAGTGGCCGCTCAACGACCTGGATCAGGTGGCGGTCGACACGGCCCTGGACCGGCTTGAGGCCAAAGGCGTCGGCTTCGTGATTGCCTTCCCGCACATCGCCAAGGTCTTCCGCTGGTCTCCCGACGCCGAGACGCTGCTCCTGGTCCGCGCCTTCAAACCCGCCGACGCCGCGGCAGTCCCGCTGGATCGCGGCGAAGGCTACGTTGAGTTCGCCTGCCTGGCCGAGGCGGTCATCGCCGCCGACGAGTATCGCTTCTGGGCCGAGGCTACCACGGTAGACGAGTACCTCGCCCACTGGTGCCAGTGGGGCGACCTGCCCGTCAAGGACAATGCCAAGCTGGGGCGGTACTGGCGGGGGGAGTAGGCGCTCACCTGACCATCCGCACCTCCACATCCAAATCCAGCCTCGCCCACACCCGGTCCGCCGTCAGCACCGGCTGCGCGCGGGTCAGGGCCAAGGCCAGACAGGCGCGGTCCGCCAGGGACAAGCCCGCCGACTGGGTCGAGGGCAGCAGCGCGGCGGCGCGTTCGGCGTCGGCGGTGGTGAAGGGGACCAGCTCGATTCCGGCCCGGACGAGCAGGGCGGGCAGACCGGCGCAGTCGATCCCGCGGCGGTGGAACTGGCTCAGCACTTCGGCCAGGTTGACGGTCGACAGACACCCTCCGCGCAACGCCGCCGCGACCAGCGCCGCGCCGGGTTCGTCGAGCAGGAGGGCCAGCACCGCCGACGCGTCAAGAACCACCTTCGGCCTCGCGTGCAGCTTCCCGCCGGCGCTCGGCGATCAGCTCGTCAACCATCCCTCGCCCCGACGTGCCGCCCATCCGCTCTGCCACCCACTGCTGCAGCTCCGCCGGTGACAACGGCTCATCGGCAGTCACGGCCTCGGCCAGGATTTCGCGCGCTTCGGCCTCCATGCTCCGCCCATGCCGCGCCGCCCGCAGCCGCAGCCGCCGGTGTACGTCGTCGGATAGGTTGCGGATGCTCAAGACCGCCATGGCCGTCTCCTGTTGACGGCATTGTAGTCAAGGCCGGCAACGCCGGCAAGGCGGACGCGGGGATTCGCGGTTCAGGGCGTGCCGCCGAGCGTTTGGGCACCGGTGGTGACGGCGCGCCAGTGGAAGATCGCGGTGGGCGCTCCCGGCGCGGTGTCCACGCGGATGGAGAACTGCCGCCTGGTCAGCCCATCAACCCAGAACCTGTTCGCCGCGCCCAGGTTGTTGGCCGGGGTGACCTGGACGGAAACGGGAACGGCAACCAGGCCGTGGTCCACCACCACCACGGTCTGGCCCGCGGCGATGCTCGCCGTGCCGGCGTTCTCGGTCGGATAGCCGGGGTTCGTCCCCCAGACGACGATTCCGTCGGTGTGCTTGACGCTGGAGTTGAAGAACTGATTGCCGTTGATCAGGATCCGGCTTTCCGCGTCACGGTGCGGGCTGTTGATCTCGAGCGAGGTGTTGATCAGCAGGTTGTGTTCGAAAGTCACGCCCAAGCCGCCGCTGGGGCAGCCGATCACCACGGGGACGCCCCGGAACACGTTGTCATGCACGAGGTCCATGTACCCGTCCAGCCGCACGTAGCCGGTCGTGCCGTTGTTGATCAGGATGTTGCCGGCAATGATGCCATGGAACTCCCGCCCCGCGGCGGTCTCGCGGCCCGACAGCTTGGGGGGCCAGTTGTTGATGGGGTGCGCGTTGATCCTGCCGCCGGCCTCGACGAAGATCTTGTTGTTGACGATGTGGTAGTAGTACGACCGGTCCGTGGAGAAGCCGAAGGCGACCGTGTCGCCCTCCTTCACCCGCAGCGTGCAGCCCTCGATGCGACCTGAGTGGCCGAGAATCTCGACCACATGGCTGCCGAAACTACCCGTGAAATAGCAGTCCAGGACCTCGACGGCGGTACCGTGCGCCATGACGGCCATGAGCTGGCAGTCCTCGATGCGGCAGTTGACCACCTTGACATTCCGGGGCGCCGGATCGGGGATCCCCGCGGTGTCCGTGCCCCCGGCGGGGTTGATGATCTTGATGCCGTTGCCGCCGTTCCATTGAGACCGCTCTCGGACCCAGGGAACCTGGTTCTTCCCATTGCCGTTGAGGTACAGGTCCTGGATCGTCACGTCGTGGAGGTCGCCGGTGATCCAGATCGTGTTGACGTCGGTCAGGCCGTCCTGCAGCAGCAGCCGGGTGGCGGTCCCCTCGCCGGTCAGCAAGACGTTGCTGCGCGCGACCGTGACGCCGCCGTAGGTCCCTGTCACGGCACCGACGTGGTAGCTGCCCCCGGTCAGATGCACGCGTCCGCCGTGCGGCGGCAGACCGGCGATGGCCGCATTGATGACCAGGTGATCATCCCGGCCTGGGCAGACGACATCGGCGCCCTGCTTCAGATGGTCGGGCGCGTCAGCGGCCGCCACGACCACGGTGGCCGTACGCACGCCGGCAACCGGCTCCTGTCCCGCGGCGGGCGCCTCGCCCGCCGCTATCGCCGTCGAGACGGCCGCTTCCATGGCGGTCAGCGCCGCCATCATGCACCGTGGCGCAGTCTTCATGATCGTCGCACCTCCTGCTTTCACAACCACCCATCACGTGCGCGCCGCGGCGGCGAAAAGCGTGGATAGGTCCCATGCGGCGCATGGGACCTATCCACCGCCAGCGCTCTCCGTGGCGCTCACCAGCCGGCGTTGCCGGCTACCACCAGGCGGTCAAGGTGAAGTTGGTCAGGTTGCCCTGCGAGCGGTCCTCGGCGCCGAATTCCCATAGGCTGCGGAGGTGGAAGATCAGCCGGTTGGCCGGCAAGACCACGCTCACCTCGGGGCCGACCGCGTAGACCTGGTCCTTGACCAGCGGCGGCACCGCGCCCGGAGCGCCGTCGGTGGTGGTCTGCCACTGGCAGTAGCCGGCCAGGCCGGCATCCCAGATGGCCTTCTTCTGCGGGAAGGTCTTGCCCACACCCCACTCGAAGTGGAGGTCGTGCCCCGGCACGATGTTCAGGTCCGTGTTCTTGGTGTGCACCTCGTACCGGCCGAGGAACGACACCGACCAGGTGCGCTTCTCGTCCAGATAGCCGGTTCCGCCGTAGGTCAGCATCGGGCTCCAGAAGCCCTTGCCCGGCGAGGCGGCCTCGGCGGGGTTGAAGCTGCCGGTGGGGATGTAGGTGCCCAGCCCGACCGCGGCGTCGTACCGCTTGCCGTGCCACGACAACAGCAGCGGCTCGAACCAGATGTCGCCCAGCCCGAACTTGGTGTCGTTGATCCCGGCGGCGTTGACCTTGACGTGGGTGTTGACCAGCGGCACCGCGAGGTCCATGCCATAGTCGGCGCCCAGGACCTTCTTCTTGGTGATCCAGATGGCGCGGTGGACGTTGGCATAGACGAACACGTCGAAGCCGATGGGCGCGGAGGTCCCGTTGGCGGCCTTGAACGTGTCGGCGCTGTAGAACACGTTGTAGAACCGGTAGTAGATTCCCGGCGGCGGGAGTGTGGCAGCCTTGATGCCCTCCACGCCGTTGACATACGAACCGGTCAGCGACTGAGCCGGCGCGCCGGACAGCGCGACCAGCAGCACGAGCGCCGGCCAGAGCCGGATGATTCGAGCGACCATTCCACTTACTCCTCGAACGACCCGCATCGCCCGCGCGGCGACCGCCCGGGCGTCTTAACCGTTTCGCCACATTCTTGAGGATCCCTCCACCTGAGACCAACGAGTATCCTCATGGGACCCGACCGGGACCGTGAGGTGAGTGGGCTGTGGAGTCTCGACCTCGCACCGGCTACAATAGTCGTCGGGAGTGCGTTCCGTCATGCCCGACGTGCCGACCAGCGATACGTCGCCGGAGACCGAAGAGATGCTGGTAGCCGCCTACCGGCGGATGTCCGCGGCGCGGAAGATCGCGATGGTCTGCGACTTGAACCACACCGTGCGGGAGCTGGCCCGGCTGGACGTGAGGCGCCGTCACCCGGACGTGGACGAGCGCGAAGTGGACCTGCGTGTGGCGTCGCGGTTCATCGAGCCGGAACTGATGCTGAAAGCCTTCGGTTGGGACGTGGCCGAGAAGGGGTACTGATGGAGCCGGAGGCAGTGCTGGTCACCAACCGGGTGGCGTCCGCCTTGAGGGCTCTCGACGTCCGCCATGTGATTGGGGGCTCCTTGGCCAGCTCCGCCTACGGCTACCCGAGGTCGACCAGGGACGTCGATATCCTCGCCGAGCTTCGTCCCGAGCACGTCGAGCCATTCGTGACGGCGCTGGGGGAGGAGTTCTACGTCGATCTCGAGACGGTCCGCGACGCGGTCGAGAGCGGCACCAGCTTCAACGTCATCCACCAGGCGACGATGTTCAAGGCGGACATCTTCGTTGCCCGAACCGGTCCATGGACCGAGCAGGAGATGGCCCGGGCTCGGACCGAGTGGCTCGATCTGCCCGACCGCCGGGTGCTCATCCGCATCTCCAGCCCGGAAGACACGATGCTGCACAAGCTGCTTTGGTACCAGCTCGGCGGCGAGGTCTCGGACCGGCAGTGGTCCGACGTCCTGGGCATCCTCCGGATTCAGGGCGACGCGCTGGACCAAGCATATCTCGACCGATGGGCGACAGCCCTGGGCGTGGCCGAGTTGCTCAACCGCGCGAGGCAGGAGGCGTGACCAACCCGTCCTCCGCCCTCACGGTTCCGCCCGGTGCACCACTCTCAGTGACCGAAGGCGGCCGCTGAACCACGCCTCGTCGCGGCCGTGGCCGCCGAAGACCGAGGTGCCCAGGTACAGGCCGGGACCCGGCGCCGGCAGGGGTGCGCCGCGTTGACCGTCGACCTCGACGCCGATGGTCTTGAGATCGTGGCGGATGACCACCTGCGACCACTCGTTCAGCGGCAGCTTGAGGCCCGGTTTCTGGGTGGTCGCGTTGACGAACTGATCGACGTGCGTCGTCTCGATCGCGCCGTGGTCCAGGAACACGGTCACCGAGCCGATGTAGTGGCCATGGTGGCGGAACAGGATCTGCCGCTCGTTCGAGGTCGGCTTGAGCTCGAACGACAGCGTCCACGGACCCAGGCGGGGGATCACCTCGCGGGGGAGCATGAGGTAGTTGCCCCGCCCGTCGAACTCCAGCGCCGGCCCGCCGTCGTCGACCCAGGTCGGGGCGCTGTTGCCGGGTTTCTCGGCATACAGCTGGCCGTTGCGGTACGGGTCACCCATCCCGCCCGCTTCGCCCCCGCCGACGAAGGTCACCGCCTCTGCTCGACCGCCAAGCTGGCCACAGAACGGCACGCCGCCCGGAGTGTAGAACAACGAGCCGTTGGCCGGGTCGAAGTCGTACTTCAGATCAGGGACGCGGGAGCGGTCGACCTGCACCTCGGCCGTCTGGCCGGTAGTGGCCGAGTAGACATCCAGCGCCACCGGCCCGGCGGCCGGCAGGCCGGGGATGACCACCGGCGCGCTGCGCCAGGTCTTGCCCGACTTCGTAACGGCGCGCAGATGATAGACCGACCAGGGCCGCCGCGGGCGGGTCGGGAAGGACAGCGTGCCGCCCGGAACCGCCGGGTGCGGCGCAATGTCCACCTGCCGCTCGAAGTCCTCGATGGTCACCTGCAGGTCCGGGTCGAAGGCCTGCGAGTAGAGCCCGTGAGCGGCCAGCTTCGACAACGGCACGCTGCCCTTCAGCTCGGTGAAGGCCAGGTGCAGCACCCCCTTGGTCGCCTGGTCGCGCGGCAGCTTGGCGAAGAACACCCGCCGCCACTGCCCCATCCACATATTGGCCTCGACCGCGTTGCCGCGGTTGAAGAAGTATCGGCCGTCGGTCTCCAGGAGGAACTCGGCGGGACAACCCTCGATGGCCAGGCGGCCTTTCATCTCGTGCCGCTCCCGCGCCCGGATGTCGACCCGCAGCAGCATCGTCTGGTCGCGGTCGAGAGTTGGTGTGGCGGGATCGAAGGCCCGGATCTCGTCCCCGTTCTCCAGCACTTCCAGCGCCGCCAGCGGCTCGTCGCCGTCGTACGAGGCGGCGACCTGCCACCGTCCGTCAGGCCGCTGGTCGAGGCGGAAGCTCGCCGCCGTCGGCCGTCCCAGGTCGCGGACAGGCTGCTTGACCCACTTGTAGTCGAAATTGTCGCTGGTCCTCAAGGTCACATGGTGCAGCCCGTCGCGGATGACCAGCGGCGGCCGGCCGGCGCGAGTGATGGTCAGCTCGACCCGAACCACCGGCGCCGCGGCGAGCGTCTCCGAGGGCACCACCAGCCGGTGTTCCCGAAGCGTCGCCGCGTCGAAGGTCACGGTCTCGCCCTGGTGGACCGGCGCGCCGCTCAAGTCGAGCAGCCGCGGCGTGACCGTGTAGCTGCCGGTGCTGCCGTCGGGGACGTTGAGCAGCTCGACCTGGAGCTTCTCGCCCAACACCAGCGCCCGGCGGAAACTGACGATCAGGTTGGGCATCGCCAGGTCGTCGCCGGGGTTCGGCGCCGGCTGGAGGCCCTTGAGCCGCCGAATGTAGTAGCGCAGGATGCGCTGGGTCGAGAGCGAGTTGGCCACGGTCGGCTCGATGCAGGTGTGCTCGTTGAGTTCGTCCCACTCGGCCAGGCCGATAGCGTCGGGCTTCGCCTCGGCGGCGGCCTCGAAACTGGCCCGGAGCGTCCGCGTGCCGTCCTCGTCGAGGGTCGAGCCGCTCATGAACTGGAAGTAGCCGAGCACCGCGCCCAGGACCAGCCATTTGTCGCGGTAGGCCGGCTCGGACAGGACCGACTTGAGCGTCGGGATGACGTAGCCGCGGTAGAACTCCGCGTCGAAGGTCCGGTCCGGCCGGCGGAAGTGGTTGCCGTAGGTCAGGTCGATTCCGTCGGCGACGTTCAGGTAGCTCCGGATGTGGGCCTTCAGCGCGTCGGTGGTCGCCGGCCGCACGGCGCCGGCTTCGTGGAGCTCCTCCTGCGCGTCATGCCAGGCGCCGATGGAGGTCAGGTAGAGGAAGTCGTGGCCTTGCTTCTGACGCAGCTCGGCCAGCATCGCCGCCAGCTTGTCCGGCGGGGTCCGGTCGCCGCCGTAGGTGCCGAAGTACAGCTTCCCGCCAAACCTCGCCGTCAGTGGTGAAGCGGCCGCGATGGCCAGGGTCTTGGCCTTGTAGTCGGTGGCCGCCTCGCCGCCGAAGAGCGGGAAGAAGAGGAACCCCGGCGGCGCGTCCTGGCAGCCCATGGCGATCTCGTACCGCTGGATCATCCCCGCCCCGCCGATGATAGCGCCCAGCCCGTCCAGCTCATACGCCGCCGCGTGGCCCATGATGGCGGCGAAGCTGGGACAGGTCACCACCGCCCGCTCGGTGCCGAGTGTGGGGTCATGAAACAGCGGCCGGTCCATGTACCGGTGCAGGTAGTTCTGATACAGCCCGTACTTGAGCTGGCTGGAGGCGAACACCAGCGGCCGCGGCAGGTGCGACCGCCATTCCCCCTGCGCCCCGGCGGCGGTGACGGCGAGGAGCAGGACCGGCAGACAGCGGTGCTTCAACGTCACTCTCCGCTGCCTGATCGCCCACCGGCGGCCCGGCTCCTCCCCGGCCAGCGTCGCGGTCGGAGGCCAGCGGTTTGGCCGGGCAAGGTGAACGATCAGCCAGTCGGCACGTCGATCAGCGTGACCTGATCCTCGGGCAGCTCGATCTCCATGGGCTCGTCCTCCCCCATGTCAACCCGCAGCCGGAGCAGGCGACGGCCCTTGTACCCGATGTGGCCGCGGTCTTCGATGACGAGGGCCTCGACGTCCTTGTAGATTAGCTTGAAGATGACGTGGTCACCCACCTTCAGCCCCCGCTCCTGGCTCTTGGACTTGGTGCCCAACTTGCCCATTGTCAGTCTCCTACCACGGATCGACGCCTGTCAGTTGCCGGAGATGGTTCTTCATCACGATGTCGATACTCAGCGCCAGACCTTTGAGTGCGCGCCGCCACTTCTTCACGTCTTCCAGTACCAGTTTGGTACGACCGCCGAGTTTGGCGGGATCGAAGTCCTGGTGCACGATGGCGTTGCGCCAGGCGTTCAGCGTCTCCAGTCTCTTGTGCCGGCCTTCGTTGCGAATGTCCTGAGCCTTCACCTCGTCCCAGAGTTTCAGGCCAATCCGATTGAAATCAGCCCCGATGTTGCCGGGGTTCGGGTTGCCGGTGTCCAGCTTTCGGCCCTGCGTGAATTCGGCGTGAAGGACGGCCTCCAAAGGAGACCCGGCTACCTGCGCCGCCAGGCAGTCCACGCATTCCGAGTGCAGGTCACGACAGAAGCCCTTAACTGAGACTCCAGCATTACCGCGTACGCCTGGTTGATCTGCTGCGTGGCGTAGCGCCGGCCGCGGCCCGAACCGCCGACCGCTTGGTGGGCCCGCTCGATCTCGTCAAGGGCTTCGGCCCGTTCGGTCCGCCACCGTGCCAACGCCTGGGACAACTCCACGCCTCCCTGCGCCCTGCGCTCAGTGTTCGCTTCAACCAGTGTGCATCCTCCGCCGGAGAGGTGGCGCCCGCGACCCGGCGAACGCCCCCACCATCGCCGGAGTCCCCCGCGGTGAAGAACGACCGCTCCTGTGGCCCGTCGCTCGGGTTGACTGCCATGCTCCTTACCAGCCTCGCCTCCGCCCAACCGACCGCGCTGTTCGTCTCCCCCACCGGCAACGATGCCGCGCCGGGGAGCGCCGGGCAGCCGTTCCGCACCATCCCACGCGCGCAGCGGGCCGTGCGGGAGCTGCGGCTGCGCGAGACCGATCCGGGACCCGTCATTGTCACCCTGTCCGGCGGCACGTACCCGCTCTCTGAGCCCGTGGTCTTCACCCCGGACGATTCCGGCACCGCCAACTCACCGGTCACCTGGCGCTCCGCGCCGGGCGAGCAGGCCGTCCTGTCCGGCGGCCGGCCCATCCCCGGACCGTGGCGGGCTGTGGCCGGAAAGCCCTACTATGAGACAGAAGTGCCGCGGTACCAGGGCCAGCCTTGGCGGTTCAACAGCTTGTTCGTCAACGGGCAGTCGCGCGAGCGGGCGCGGACACCGAATTGGGGCGAGAAGGTCTGTCGCGCCGAGGGCCGCGCGCCCGGCGAGGACGAGCGGCAGGCGTTCCGCTACCTGCCCGGCGACATCGACCCGACCTGGACCAACTTGACCGACGCCGACCTCGTCCTGCTCTGTTCCTGGACGCCGACCATCCACCGGATCACCGAAGTCGAGCCCGACCGGCGAGTGGTCCGCTTCCACAGCTCACACGGCCGGGCGGTGGATGCCTGGGAGCGCAACTTCCGGTACTACGTCGCCAACGTCTTCGAGGCGCTTGACCAGCCGGGCGAGTGGTACCTCAACCGGCGCACCGAGCAGCTTTTCTATTACCCACTACCGGGCGAGGACCTGGCCACCGCCGAGGTGATCGCTCCGGCCATGACCACCCGAATGCTGACCTTCGCCGGCGAGCCCGATGCCGGCCTGTGGATCGAGCACCTGCGCATCGATCACTTGGCCTTCCGCCACGTCGACGGCAACCTGGACCGGTACAACGGGGTCTACCGCCAGGGCCACATGTTCCTCGACGCGGCGGTCTTCGGCCAGGGCCTGCGCGACTGCACCTTTTCCGATTGCGAGTTCGCCCAGCTCGGCGAGTATGCCCTGGAGCTGGGCGCCGGATGCCGCGACAACCGGATCGAGCAGTGTCACTTCCACGACCTCGGCGCCGGGGCGATGCAACTCGGGCTGACCGACTTGAAGGCTCTGCTCAACACCCGCCCACGGCCCGAGACCGGCGGCGCCGGCACCGAGCGCGGGCCGGGTGAGGTACTCCGCAACGTCGTCGACAACAACGTCATCCACCGCCTGGGCACGATCTGGCACGGCTGCTACGGCATCGTCAACCGCTTCGCGTCGTTCACCAAGGTCACCCACAACGACATCTTCGATGTGCACTGGGACGCCATCGGCCTGGATGCCCGGTGGACCTGGAACGGGGTCAAGTACTCCGAGGGCAACGAGGTCGCCTACAACCATCTCCACCACCTCGGCCTGGGCTACCACACCGATGCCGGCGGGGTCTACCAGTTCGGGCCGCTGGACACCCACATCCACCACAACGTGATCCACGACACCGTCGCCTATCCCTACATCTGCGGCTACGCCGGGGTCTACCTCGACGAGCAGTCCCGCGGCGCGGTGGTGGAGCACAACCTGGTCTACAACGTGGCCTGGTACGCCTACTTCCAGCACAAAGGCACCGACAACGTCTTCCGCAACAACCTCGGCGCCTTCGCCCGCGACGGCTTCTTCCTGCGCGGCGGGCTCAACGAGCAGTGGCCGACGAACTACTGCGAGGTCGAGCGCAACGTCTACCTGTCCCGCGACGGGGTGGCCATCAAGTCGGCCTGGGCGCCTGGTGACCGTCCGCCGTTGGTGCGCGACAACCTGTATTGGCGGGTCGGCCCGGAGTCCGGCCTGACCTTCGCCGGCGGCGACCTGGCGGCCTGGCAGGCCAAGGGGATCGACGCCGGCTCGGTGATCGCCAATCCCGGCTGCCCGGACCCGGAGCACAACGACTTCACCATCGGACCCGACTCCCCGGCGGTGAAGCTGATCGGGTTCAAGCCCAACGCGGCCGAGTTGGCCAAGGCGGGGCTGTACGGCGACCCGAACTGGGTGGCCCTGCCGCAGCGCTGCGACCGCCGGACGGCCAGCGCCGTCTGGTCTCAAGCCGACCTGCTCCGCTTCGCCGCGTTCGAGCTCGATTTCGAGGACGTGCCGGACGGCGAGCTGCCCCCTCAGCTCCGCCTGTCGAAGGACGGCGAGGCCACCTTCACGGTCACCAGTGAGGTCGCCTGCACCGGCCGCAAGTCGCTCCGCTGCACGGATCGGAAGGGTCTCGCCAAGTCGTTCTACCCCTACCTGCAACTGACCGGCAGGATGATCGACTCCGGCACCATCACCTACGCCTTCGACGCCCTGCTCCCGGCCAAATTGCCGGCCCCGTTCTACACCGAGTTCCGCGACCGCGGCTCGCCCTTCCCGGTCGGCCCCAGCCTGTCATTCGCCGCCGACGGCACGGTGACGGCCAACGGCCAGGTGGTGCTGAAGGTCAAGCCGGGCGCCTGGACCCACGTCGAGGTCCGCTTCCGGCTGGGTGCAGGCGCGGCGAAGGAGTACCAGCTAGCGATCCGTCAGGGCGAACCCGCGCCAACGCGGACGGTAGCCTTCACCCACGACACCTTCACCGCCATCCACTGGCTCGGCATCTCGGCCGGAGGCGATGTCGACGGGACCTTCTACCTGGACAACCTGTCCCTGCGGATCGAGTGAGACAGCCCATGTGCCACGCCTGTGCCCACCGACACTTCGCCCAGGCCGCGCCGGCGGCCTTCGCCTCCGCCAGCCGGTCCTTCAGGACCCGGCGAACCGCTGTCCCGCCCCTCGTTGCCCTCCTCTGCCTCGCCACCACCTCCTTCGGGATCGAGCTTCACGTCTCCCCCACCGGCGACGATGCCGCGGCCGGCACCGCCGCCGCGCCGTACCGGACCATCGCCCGCGCCCGGGACGCACTCCGCGCCGCCGGGCCGGCCGGGTCAACCGTCTGGATCCACGGCGGGACGTATGCGCTGACCGAACCCCTGGAGCTGACCGCGCAGGACTCAGGCGTGGCCGACAAGCCGGTGGTCTATCGCGCCGTGGCAGGCGAGCAGGCCTGGCTGAGCGGCGGGATCACCTTGCCGCGCGACGCCTTCACCGCCGTCGGCGATCCGGCGCTGCTGGAGCGGATCGACTCCGCCGCGCGGCCGCACGTCAGGCAGTTGAAGCTCGCCGCCGAGCAGTTGGCCAGGCTGTCGCCGCCCTGGCCGGACACTTGGTGGGCCTACGGCCGGCAGGTCACCAGCCTGTCCGAGCTGTTTGCCGGCGACCGGCGGCTGCCGCTCGCCCGGTGGCCCAACGAGGGGTACTCCTCCTTTGGCGAGATCGTCGAGCCGGCCAATCAGGAAGGTCAGACGCCGGTCTTCAGGTACCTCGGTCACCGGCCCGAGCGCTGGCGCGCGGCGGTGGCCGAGGGGTTGTGGCTGTACGGCTACTGGCGGCGGGGGTACCGCGCCGAGTTCATCAAGGTCCGCGCCATCGACCCGGCGACCTCGACCATCGCCCTGGCGGCGCGCAACAGCTTGGGCAACCTGGAGACCGGCGGCGCCCGACGGTACTGCGTGATGGGCGTGCCGGAGGAGCTCGACGCGCCCGGCGAGTGGTGCCTCGACCGGACCCGCGGGCTGCTCCTGCTCTGGCCGCCCGAGCCGGTGGCGCCACTGACGCTGTCGGTCAACCCGACCGCGGTGATCTGGAGCAAGGGCGCCGCGCACCTCGAGCTGCGCGGGCTGGGCGTCGAGCACGGCGCCGGCTGCGGGATTCAGATCGACGGCGGCAGCGACTGCCGGGTGGTCGCCTGCGAGATCCGCGACGTCGGCGTCCACGGGCTCCAGGTCACCGGCGAGCGGCAGGCCATTGTGGGTTGCGACATCCACGACACCGGCGACCGGGCCGTGGCGCTCAACTCCGGCGACCGCTACAAGCTGGTCGCCGGAGGATCGGTGATCGACAACTGCTGGCTGCACCACACCAACCGCATCGTCCGGGCCGGGTCCCAGGCGGTCAGCCTCGGCGGGGTGGGCAACCGCCTGTCGCACAACCTGATCCACGACACCGGGTACATCGCGGTGAGCTTCACCGGCAACGACCACGTCTTGGAGCACAATCGCCTGTTCCGCACCAACGTCGAGTCGTCCGAGGGCGGGGTGTTCTACACCGGGCGCGACTGGACCAGCCGGGGGAGCGTCATCCGCGGCAACTTCATCCACCACGTGGAAGACAGCCAGGAAGGCTGCGGCAGCTCCACCCGGTTCGTCCACCTCGACGATTCGGCGCCGGAGATTGACGTCTATGGGAACGTCTGCTACCGGCTGGGCGGCGGCGTGTCGATCTGCGGCGGGGCGGCCAACCGGGTCCACGACAACCTGTTCGTCGAGTGCGCCTGGGGCGTGGACATCGGCCCGCGCGGGGCGGACATGTTCGAGCCCGACGGCGCCGGCGGGTACAAGATGGTCGGGCAGAGCGGCTGGTCGTCGCTGGCCAAACTGCTCGAGCGCTACCACTGGAACCAACCGCCGTACAGCACGCGGTACCCCAAGCTGGTCGAGATCTTCGCCCGACGGCCCATCGCCGCGCCGTGGTTCAACGTCGTCGAGCGCAACCTGATGGTCGCCTGCGGCGCCGGCATCCGCGCCTCGGGGATGGAGCCGGGCTGGTCCACGGTCGAGCGGAATTGGACAGAGAGCGAGCCCGGTTTCCTCCAGCCGGACCATGCCCGGCTCGACTTCCGCTTGGCGGCCGACGCCAAAGTGGTCCAGGAGCTTGGCTTCCAGCCGCCTGACATGTCCCGGGTCGGGCCGTTCGCCTCGCCCGACCGGCGCACCTGGCCGGTGCCGCTCGACCTGCCGCCGGCCGACTGGCGGCCGCGCTGGATGCACCTGCGCGACGAGGCGCGGAAGAGCCCCCACGGCCTGCCGGTGTTCCGGGTGATGAAGGTCACCGGCCAGATCGTCGTGGACGGGGTGGTCGATCCCATGGAGTGGGTCCCCGGCGACGCCACCGGCCGGGCGCCGGAAATCCACGACACCGCCGAGTTGGTCTGGACCGCCTCGGGCGGCAAGGCGGTGCGACCCAGCCAGGCCATGTTCCAGACCGATGAGACCCACCTGTACCTCAACTTCCGCAATGAGATCGATCCAGCCAAGGGCCTTAGCGGCGGGCATCAATGGGGTCGCGACGACGCGGTCGAGTTGGCCCTGGCCGAGGTGGCCGGCGGGCAGCTCGGCCCAATCATCGTCCTCCGCGGGTACGCCGACGGGACTTGGGAGAGTTCCTCCGAGGCCGGCGCCCAGCCGCAGGTGGTGGCGCGGGCAAGAGAAGGCGTGCAGTACGCCGCCAAGACATCGGGCCCGGCGATGTGGTGCGCCGAATGGAGCATCCCCTTCGCCTCGCTCGGCCTGGACCCGGCCAAGCACAACCCGCGGCTGGTGTTCAACCTCAGCGTGCGCAAGCCGGCCGGCGACGAGTGGGTGATGTGGAACCGCAACGGCGGCCGGACCTGGGAGGTGCGGGGGTCTGGCTTCCTGTGGCTGGCGCAGTTCGGCGACATGGCCCCGGATGCGGCCAACCGGCCGTCGCAGGCGCGGATCGACCTCGACACGCGTCAGGCTCCGGTGATGCTGGTCCCGGTCAAGGGCTGCGAGGTGGCCACCTGGGCCAAGCCGCTGGGCTGCTACCTCTCAGCCGGCCTGGACGGCCTGCCCACCGACGGTTGGCGCGAGTGGGCGTTCAGCTTCACCTCCCAGACCGACGGCACGGTGATCCTCAAGCTCATGGGCGCCGGCGAGCGCATCCCCGGCAGCGACGAGTTCCTGCCCATCTGGTTCTACTCGGACGACGTCCGGGTCGAGGGCGCGGATCTGGTCAACGGCGACTTCGAGACCCCCGGTCCGCAGGGCGTCCCGGCCGGCTGGCGCGCGGACGTGAAGCCGGGCATGTACATCCAGGACCCCGCCCTGGCCGCCTCGGGCAAGGCCTGCGTCAAGACCACCCACAATCAGCGCTTCGCCCAGACCCTGAAGGTCACCGCCGGCCGGACCATCACCATCCGCCTGAAGGTGCGCGGGCTGCCGGGCGGGCCGTAGTCGCCCAGGCATCCACCGCCCGGAACGCGGCGGGACTCACCGCATGCCCGGCCATTGAAATGGCGGGCGCTCAACGCCACGAAGTGCTCCTTCGAGCACTTCCAGCACCAGCCCACGAAGGTGGGCTTCGTGCCGTCCCGCGCCCACTGTTTCAACAGTTGGGAGGACGATGGGCACTGCCATTGATGCTCCTGCGAGCACTTCCAGCACCAGCCCACGAAGGTGGGCTTCGTGCCGTCGTGCGCCCACTGTTTCAACAGTTGGGAGGACCACGCGCCCGCTGTTTCAACAGACGGGCCACCGAAGGGAGGTGCCTCGTTGCCCGACTCCTACACGCGCGTCTTCGTCCACTGCATCTGGAGCACCTGGGACCGGGAACCCGTGCTGACCGGCGAGGTGGAGGCAACGGTCTACCGTGGTCTGCGCGACGAGTGTCAGCGGTTGGGGGCCGAAGTGCTGATCCTCCTTTGCCGCCAGTCGGCAAGGCAGCGCCCCGCGCCGCTCTCGACCATACTGCCCTCAGGAGCTCGATCCAGTGTCCGATCACTCGCTCCACGAGGCCTGCGGCCGGGGTGACCTGGAGGCCGTGCGGGCCATCCTGGCCGCGGACCCGGCCGCCGTCGATGCCGATGACCAGCACCAGTGGCGGCCCATCTTCCACGCCGCGCTATGGCGCCGGGAGGCGGTGGTGCGCTTGCTCATCGAGGCGGGCGCGGACCTGGCGGCGCACGACGGGTACGTCCTGCACTACGCCGGCGAAGTGCCCGACAACCAGGCTATCGTCTCACTGCTGCTACAGCACGGCGCCTTGGAGGCTCACGCCCGCCCGGCCGATGACCTGTCGCGGCAGTTCCTGGCCGCCGTGTTCCTGGCCGACACCGCTCGCGTTCGCGCCTTGACGGCCCTGCACCCGCACCTCCCGACCACCGTCGATGGTCGGGGCGACCAGCCGCTGCACCACGCCTGCCGCAACGGCGCGACCGAGGTGGTCCGCTGCCTTCTGGACGCCGGAGCCGACGTCAACGCCCGGGGCGCGGACGGCAACCCGCCGCTGTTCTGCGCCGGCGGGCACCGGCACATCGCCACGATGCGGCTGCTCCTTGACGCCGCCGCCGACCCCGCCGCGCCGGTGAGCCACGCCGGGAAGACGTTGGCCGAGTGGCTGGCTCAGTTCCCCGGCGACAAGTCCTTCGCGGCGGTGGCCGAGGCGCTGCGGGAGCACGCGACCGGCGCATAGTCCGGCGCCGGGAAGGTGCGTCCCGCCGCGGCGGCGGGGCGGGAGTCTGAAAGTGTGGCGACCTCTGGCAACCCCACGCCCCCGGGTCGCCGGGCCGTGAACGACCGGCTGGCAGGAGCGAAGGACGCCTGCGCGCCCTTGGGATTCCGGTGCGTCAGGCCGCGCAGGCGGTCTTCGCCTGCCACCAGCAGGTCCTTCAGGGCCCGGCCAGGACGACGCGCCGGAGTCTGGGGAGTATACTCGTATCAGGCCTCGGCCGCGAAAGCGCCGGTGCCGGGCGGAAGACGGCCCTGGGCGGGTCCGACCCGCCGAGGAGAGGGAGCACATCATGGGCGACAGAGGCGGCCGCAAAGACAAAGACAAGAACAAGAAGCAGGAGGCGAGCAGGAAGGAAGCAGCCGCCAAGGACAAGGCGGCCAAGCATCCACCTAATGTACCGCCGGTGAAGTAGTCCCGCTGGCCGGGCCATTCCGCCGTCCACCAGGCGACGCGGGAGTCCGGACCGGCACGACAGACACCCGAATCGTGAGTCGCCCATGCGCCGGGCGGCGAAGCGGTGTATCTGAACGCCCCCGCGGCGCGGCCGGACGGCACACCGGCCCTGAGGTTCGACGGCCACCACGCCAACCAGGCCGGGCAGTATCTCGGTGCGTGCGTGTGGTACGAAGTCCTGTTCGGCGAGAGCGTCGCCGCCAACCCCTACGTGCCGGACGGCCTGGACGCCGACTGGGCGCGCACCCTGCGGCGGACGGCCCACGACGCCGTCAGGCGGAGATAGGCCCGTGCCGTAGCGAGGGCCGGAGCGGCGAGCCGGCGCGGTCTGGGCGCCCGAGGCAATTGTGCAACAAGTTGCGGCACAATTGCCGTGGTTCTACCACTCCGTGCTCCTCGACAAGCCTTCGGGGCCGCCGCCCGTTCTGTCGGTCCCCGTTGCGGCGTGGGGAGTTCCACTGCACCGGGCATCCCTATCGTCCTGCGCTCCGCTTGCCGTTGACGAAGCCCGCTTGGAAGGCATAGACTGCCCCACGAGCGTTGTCCTTCCTGGAGGCACCCATGGCCGGCGGAAAAGTCTGCATCGCCTTGGACACGATGGTCTTCCTGCACTTCGAGCCAGTCCCGCAGTTGCGGTTGGCTGAACTCGTGTCAGCATCCACTGTCACGCTCCTTGTGCCGCTGGTCACCCTCAATGAGTTGGACAAGCACAAGGACGAGCACCGCGTCGATAAGATCAGGGAGCGCGCCCGCACGCGCTTGGCCGAACTGGAGCAGTGGGTCACGGACGGACAGGCCGCACCCAGCGTAGCGGTCGAGTTCATAGCGGCACGTCCTTCCGTGGACTTCGGCGCTCATGGGCTGCAGCCGAGCAGAGGCGATGACCAGCTCATTGCGACCCTCTGGCAGTATGCTCAGGACCATCCCGGCGTCAGGCTGGTGCTTGTCACCGAGGACACTGGGCTCCGGCTCAGGTGCGGACACTTCGGCATCGAGCCTTTGTCCGCGGACCGAGCCAAACGGCTCGCCCCCGTCGAGGATGAACTCGTCAAGGAGAATCGCGAACTGCAAGCCGAGCTAATGCGTATGCAGACCGCGCAGCCTCGACTATCCCTCATGGCGGAGGGCCAAGAGGACGGCCACGACTTCGTTGCCATTGAGCTGACCTCCGCCGATGCAGACTCTGCCAAAGAGAAGGATCAGACTCTACAGAACCTGCGAGACAAGCACCCGGAGCGCCACCCGGCAAGCCAGCGACCGGACCCAGGTGCAGGAACCATAGACGGGATCTCACTGGCACACATCAGCAGCTTGATCTCCATCCAAGCGGGCGAGTTCGAGCGCTACAATCACGACAGACTAGAGTACTTCACTGCGATGTCCAGCTACTACGACCAGCTTGCGGCCTATGAAGGCAAGCAGGACAGGACGTTTGTCCTGCGCCTGATGGTGCGGAACACAGGCACTTCTCCCGCCGATGACGTTGACATCGCGGCCCACTTCCCCGATGGATTCGATCTCTACGAGGCAAGTGGCTCATCGCTACCGCCGACCGAGCCGTCACCGCCCCAGCCCCCGCGCAGCCGGCTCGACATGCAGATGCCGCGCCTGGACGTTCTCTGCTCGGCGTCGTCACTGGGACTGCCCGGCTTGCCTAAGCCGGACCCGTTCCGTCTCCGAAGGACCAACAGCTTTGAACTCACTGACCACGTTGGCCGCATCAAACACGAATTCCGTCATATCATGAAGCCGCTCTATGTGGTGTTCCCTAGCTATGCGGATGCCTCGTCGTTCTGCATCCGGTGGCGCATTTCAGCCGCCAACCTACCAGGCCAGGCGAACGGCACACTGAACGTTGCCATAACGAAGCAAGACCTGTGAGCACGCATGTGCTGCCCTGGCAACGGGCATTGAAGCCTATTGGCCACTCCGCCCACTACCTTTGGTCACTCCCTCGGGAGCGCTTCCCGAAAACCGGCTGGCGGACCAACGGCCGGAGCACCTTGCCCGAGGTCGATGGCCGGGCCGACTTGCTGGTCGAGGCCATGGACCGGTCCGGCGTGGCCTGGGCGCTCAACGTTCACGTGCCGTGGCGTGGTGAAGATGTTGGATTCGCTAGCCGCTGCTGGGCTGGGAGGCACCGTCCGGTCATAGTGGCATGGCATCGTCCTCACCCCGTTTACAGCCCACTGTGGCGGATCTGCTTGTGTTGGTAGAGATCGCACAGAACTGGTGGGGTTGGTGCTCCGTCGCGCACAGCAGACGCGACCCTCTCGGCCTCAGCTTGGTTGATCGCGGCCATGAGATAGATGATCGCTGCACGGACGAGCCTCAGAAGCTGCAGACAGGCGTCAATCAGCTCCGCATAGTGGATGTGCTGGCCACGTTCCTCCGCTACATCACTTAGCAGGACACCATTGTGTGGGACGACATACCTGTGCGTCATCAGGTTCCTGAGTCGTGCCAGGTCGGAGAAGTCACCACCCGCCAAGTCTTTGTGCAGGTCGTAGAGGGCGAACACGCCGAAGTTCCTGGTCCTCCGAAGGTCCGGCCGCAGTGTCGCTGTCTTGGTGGCGCGCCAGACGCTCTTGAAGTCAACACCATGTTCCTTCGGCGATGCGAGGCCGAAGTACCACCAGAGACACAGAGCGACCTTGTCGAGTACGTTGTACGCAGACTGGAACGCCTGCTTCAGGCTGCCCGAGTGAACGCCGTGGAGCGCATCCTCACTGTTATCAACGTAGATCGTCATTTCTTCTACGTCATCAATCTGGTCGCTCAGCAGGCACGCCTGATAGAACAGCCACCGAGCGGTAACGAACGACTCCTTGATGTCGTTCACGATGTAGACGAGACGTCGGAGACGCGACTCGTCGGCATCTCCTTGGAGCAGAAAACTTCGGAAGTAGATGTGATCGCGGGCACTGCTCTGAACGGCCGACAGCCCGAGCGAGAAGTCCAGCATGAGGTTGCGGTCTCGGCAGAACCGCGCGTACCCTGACAAGGGCACAGTCGCATCGTCTCCTGCTTGAGCCTCCAAACAGTCCTCGTGCCCGGCTGCCACACTTGCCAGGTCTATGGCCTGCTGCTGAAGGAACTGCCGACAGCCAGGCATACCGTCTTCGTCAATGTCATCGGTAGCAAGCGCTGCCTCGAGCAACTGCTTGGCCTGGTTCAGGTAGTTGCAGTCCCACGAGATGGCGACGTACGGGCGAAGCTCGATCGCCAACTGTCCTAACGCCATGCCGAAATCGGGTTGGCAGTGAAGAGCCGCAAGGTACTGCTCCACGGCTTCCACTGACCGACCGAAGGCGGACAGGGCATTGCCATAGTTGACGAGTGCCTTGGCGCGGTCGTGCGCGGTCATGTCCAACGCCAAGCAACGCCGGAACCATAGTTTTGCGCAGGCCAGGTTCTGGTCATCAGGGTCGTGCTCGAACTGCTCGCCACGGCGCTCGATCGTGAACATCGTGTTGTAGCCGGTGGCCAGATTATAGGCCAGTCGCGCGTCCGCCAAGTGCGCGGGAAGGGCCCGGAAGGTGGCGATGCCCTCGGTCACCAAGTCGGGGGAGTTGAGGCCATCGCCGATGTCGATGAGGAAGCACCCTCGATTCGCAAGCCAAGAGGGGTCGTAGCCGCACGCGGCGTCCAGTGTCCGCAGGTACGCCAATGCCGCTTGGAGTGTCTCGCTGCGGCTGCTCAGGCCCGCCAGCCTCGCCAAGTCCTCGCTCGTCAATGCACGCATTGCCCAGGTCTGCGCCTTCAATTGCTGTCCGCGGCACCCTCCCGCACTTGGCGAAGGTCTGCTGCCGCTCGTGGCAAACAGTTTACCGGACTGGACCGGCCAAAGGAAGCACCTCATGCCCATCATCGACGCCCACGTCCACCTCTGGTCCCACGACAAGTCCCGCTACCCCGACATCGGCTGGCGGACCAACGGCCGGAGCACCTTGCCCGAGGTCGATGGCTCCGCCGATCTGCTGGTCGAGGCCATGAACCGGTCCGGCGTGGCCTGGGCGCTGAACGTTCAGGTGCCTTGGTATGGCGAGGACAACCGCTACCATCAGGACGTGGTCAAGCGGTTTTCCGGCCGGTTCGCGTTTCTGGCGGTGATCGATCTCGATACGCCCGGCGCGGCGGAGCGGTTGGAGCGGATCACGGCCGAGGACGGGGCGCGGGGGTTGCGCATCCACCTGGTCGAGCAGGACCGGCCGGCCAAGGTGGCGGCGGGCGCGCATGATGAGGTGCTGGCGATGGCGCTGCGGCTGGATGTGCCGGTGCAGTTCCTGGGCCGGGCGGAGACCATGCACGCGGTGCGGCGGGTGGTCGGCGCGTTCGACGGGCTGAAGGTGGTGATCGACCACCAGTGCCTGCCCGATCCCTCGCACGCGCCCGACTACGCGCCCTGGGACGACTTCTTCGCCCTGGCCGACTACCCGCACAGCTACGTCAAGGTCTCGGCCCAGAGCGCGGTCTCGAAGGCGCCCTACCCCTTCGCCGACCTGCACGGGTTCACGGAGCGGTTGATCGAGAGCTTCGGCCCGGCCCGCTGTATGTGGGGCAGCGACTGGCCGCTGCTGCGGCAGAACCTGGACTACGAGCAGACCCTGGCCATCACCCGCGACCACCTGCCGTTCCTGAGCGGCGACGACCTGCAGCAAGTCCTGTCCGGCACGGCGGCGGCGTTGTGGAAGCCGTTGGGCGCGTGAGCGTGGACGGGTGAGGCTGGCACCCGGGAAGCAGTGCGCCCGGCCATTGAAATGGCGGGCGCACCACGGCAGGAAGTCCTCCTCCGAGGACTGGATGAACCGAGTCCGCGAAGGCGGACTTCGTGCCGTCGAGCG